>Ga0308405_1000014_pt1 | contig 160480 bp, 128 predicted proteins | sample HotsprSampleMS13_FD_203473 | JGI IMG/M metagenome (GOLD analysis project Ga0308405, IMG submission 203473) | Hot spring phototrophic mat microbial communities from Mushroom Spring, Yellowstone National Park, Wyoming, United States - 20060912_MS13 ...
TCAGGCGCTCCGCCAGAACGAACCCGGCGAGCAGAAGCGGCGCGATCAGATACACAGACGCCGGACGGTCCAGCGGAATCAAGAGCGCGGGCGGAATCCACGCTGCGACGGCCAGCGCAGCCACGGCGAGCCTGCCCGTGATGGCGGATTCACGCCGGGAGGCAAGAAACAGCACGCCAAGGACCGCGGCAGCCGCGGCAAACAGCCCGACGCCGATCAGGACCGGCGCCTGATAGCGCTCATTCATCTGGATGGTTTCCAGCCATCTCCGGAGCGTGACGTCGGGCCGGGACTCCAGGACCCGCGTGGCGGCGTAGCCCCGCATCGAGACCGGCCGCGCGACGCGCGCGAGCTCCAGCATGGACGGTCCGACATCGAGTGTGGAGATCAGGCCGGGCGTGCGCGTGGTGTTGCTCTGCAGGAGTGCGGGGCGTGCGTCGGAAGACCAGAGAACCACCAGACCGGGCGTGTCCCTGATGCCGTCTTCGGCCGCGGGAGGAACGATGCTGAGCAGTAGCACCGGCACGCGCGGGGCCATGAGCCGCAAGCCCGCTGCCCAGCGGGCCAGCGCTGCCGTCGCGCTCTTGCGGGCTTGCTCATAGGCGCGGTCTGTCATCACACCGCGCTCCCGTTCGATCCGCTCCAGGTCCCCCGCCTCGACCACCACCGCCGCGCCCGCCTCGAGCGCTTTCAGAACGGGGAGCGTGATCCGTTCAAAAGCGGTTGCCCGCCCGGCCGCAGCGGAAGGCTCGGGGACGGTGGAGGCGGAGCTGACATCGCCTGCCGGGACGAGGCCGAGACCGTCCGTCAACAACGCCGCTCCGAAGCGCGCCGGCGTGTCCCCGGAATCCGCGTTTCCGAAAGCGTAACGCGGGATGCCAGCCTTCCTTAGGGCTTCTCCCAGCGCCCACGGGTCTGGCGGAGCCGCCATCTTCCGATGCGCCGCCGCCACCCCCGCCATCCCGCAGTGGACGATCCCCGCTTCCACCCACGGCTGCCCTGTCCGCCGGGCGTACGCCTCAGCCGCGTTTCCTCCCTCGAAAGCCTCGCTGGCGTTAAAGGCCAGAGGGTAGGAAGCTGCTCCCGCGCACGGCGCTCCGGCCGCACAGGAGGCGTGAAGCGCTTCCGGCGACCGTCCCCTCGCTGTGGCGGGGCAGACCAGTCCCAGGGACGCGGTTTCGAGGGACTCGCTGAAGACGGGATTCTGGAGAAGATCGTCCAGGGTCAGATAGTTCGCAAGGATGATGAGCAAACCCTCGCGCGAAGGCGGACGCGCGGCGCGGAGTTCCGGGCAGAGCCATCCGGCGGCCAGCCCGATGGCGAACACGATGGCCGCGATGCGTCCCGCCAGCGTGACCTTACCCCGAACGGCGGCCGGCCGCCTCACGGATGAGGGCCCGTCCTTTCTCCAGGGCGGCGTCAAGGCGGGACGGGTCCTTTCCGCCGGCCTTGGCGAACTCCGGCCGCCCTCCGCCGCCTCCGCCGGCTTCCGCCGCCACGGCCTTGACCAGTTCGCCCGCGTGAAGTCCCCTTGCAACGAGGTCCGCGCTGACCTTCGCCACGAAAAGCGCTTTCCCTCCGGACTCCGAACCGAGCAGCACCACAGACGGCCCCAGCCGGTCGGCCAGCATGTCCGCCAGGCGGCTCATGCCGTCGGCATCCGTGGAGCTGGTCCGGCTGCAGACGGCTTTGAAACCGTCCACATCCTCCGCCAGACGGGCCATCTCCTCCGCCTCGTCCGCGCTGGAGCGGTCCCGGATCTGCTCCAGCGCCTGCTGATGCTCGCGAAGGGACTGCTGGAGCCGCTCGATGGTCGGCAGAATGTCGGCCGCGGGAACCTGCAGACGGTGGGCCACCTCCTCGAGCCTCTGCTCCAGGCCGCGAAGGTGCGCCAGGACGGCAGCGCCGGTGATGGCTTCGATGCGGCGGATGCCCGCCGCAACGCTTCCCTCGGAGACGATCTTCATCAGCCCGATCTGCGAGGTGCGGGAAATGTGCGTCCCTCCGCACAACTCCAGGCTGACGCCGGGGATGGCGATGGTGCGGACCTCGGTTCCGTACTTCTCGCCGAAAAGCGCCATTGCGCCCTTTCTGCGTGCCTCGTCCAGCGTGGTATGCTCGGGCTGGACCGGATGGTCTTCCAGAATGCGACGGTTGACCTCGTCCTCCACAGCGCGGATCTCATCCGGAGTCATCGCCTGGAAGTGAGAGAAGTCGAAGCGAAGGCGGTCCGGGGCCACCAGCGACCCGGACTGCGCGACGTGATCCCCCAAGACCTTCCGCAAGGCGGCGTGAAGCAAATGAGTCGCCGTGTGGTTGCGCATGATGGCCCACCGGCGCTCCCCGTCGACCTCGGCGGTGACCGTGTCGCCGGTGCGGAGCTCGCCCGCCTCCACGACCGCGTCGTGGAACCAGATATCCGCTTTCTTGCGCGTATCCCGGACGGCTGCGCTTCCCGAGCGGCCGGTTATCCTTCCCGTGTCCCCCACCTGACCGCCGGCCTCCGCATAGAACGGCGTCACGTCCAGAACCAGCTGGACTTCGTCTCCCTCTTCCGCCGCGTCCACAAGCTGGCCGTCGCGGAGGATAGCCTGAATGCGCGCCTCCGCCCGCAGCGCCTCGTAGCCCGCAAAGGCGGTCGCGCCGACGGTCTGCTGAAGCTCCGCTATGGACTCTCCGGTGCCCCCGAAGACATCGGCGAACATCCGGCTGCCCTGTTGAGCCCGGCGCCGCTGCTCCTCCATACAGGACTCGAACCCCTCCCGGTCGACCTCCAGTCCTTCGGCACGCGCCAGCTCTTCGGTCAGTTCGAACGGGAATCCGTAAGTGTCGTAAAGGACGAACGCTGCCTCTCCGCTCAGTCGCGGGACTCCCGCGCTTTTCGCAGCGCGGATCTCCTCGTCCAGCCGGCTCAGCCCCGTGCTGAGAGTGCGATCGAACTTCTGCTCCTCGCTTTCCAGGACGGTCTGGACGAAGGTCATCCGGTCCTTCAGTTCGGGATACCAGCCGCCCATCATCTCGGCGACGGTGGGAGCAAGGTCGCGCAGGAAGATGCCTTCATAGCCGATGCGGCGCGCCTTGATGACGGCCCGGCGGATCATCCGGCGCAGCACGTATCCCCGCTTGACGTTGGAGGGCATCACCCCGTCCGCAATGCAGAACACCGCCGCGCGGGCGTGATCGGCGATGGTGCGCAGGGAAGCGTCGGCCGTCTCATCGCTCCCGTAACGGAATCCGGCCAGACGCTCCATCGCCTGGATCAGCGGCAGGAACAGGTCGGACTCGTAGTTCGTCGGAGTCCCCTGAAGGATGGCAGCGGTCCGCTCCAGACCCAGCCCGGTATCGATGTTCTTCTTTGGCAGGGGCGTCAGCGTTCCGCCGTCACCTCGGAGATACTGCATGAAAACAAGGTTCCAGATCTCCACGAACCGGTTGCTGTCGTAGGCGATGGCGTGTGCCGGGTCGGCGGGCGTCCCCAGTTCCGGACGCATATCCAGAAAGATCTCGTTGCACGGGCCGCACGGGCCGTTCGGACCCTTGGACGGGGCGTTGGCGGGCCAGTAGTTCTTGTCCTCGCCCAGCCTCACAATCCGCGAGGGGGAGAGCCCGATCTCCTTCTCCCACACCTCGGCGGCCTCGTCGTCGTCCAGGTAGACGCTCGTCCAGATATGCTCCCGGGGCAATTTCAGCCACTCGGTCAGGAACTCCCAGGCGAAGTGGATGGCCTCGCGCTTGAAATAGTCCCCGAACGAGAAGTTGCCCATCATCTCGAAGAACGTATGATGGACCGCGTCTCCGACTTCGTCGATGTCGTCGGTGCGAAGGCATTTCTGGGCCGTAACGGCGCGGGGGTGAGGGGGCTGGGCGGCTCCGGTGAAGTATGGCTTGAACTGGACCATTCCCGCCGAGGTGAACAGCAGCGACGGGTCATCGGGCACCAGCGAGTCACTGGGCAGATGGAGATGGTCCTTGCTCTGAAAGAACTCAATATACTTCCGTCGTATTTCTGAACCGAGCATTCCCGTTCCTGATGTGCTTCCCACGCCCTCCGCGGGCTGCGGCGGTCAGGCGCGTACGCGGGCCGTCCTGATGAACTCCTCCGTCTCCTCCAGGGAGCGGACTCCCGTAGTCGCTCCCAGCTCCGTGACGCAGAGGGCACCGACGGCATTGGCGAACCTTCCCGTACGCTCCAGGTCCCATCCCCGTACCACGCCGGTCAGGAAACCGGCTACGAACGCGTCGCCGGCGCCGACGGCATCCTGGCATTCCACCTCGAAGGGAGGGATGCGAAGCTCGTTGTCGCGGCTGCGGATGTAACAGCCCTGTTCCCCCATCTTCAAGCCCACCACGCTCACACCGTGGTCCATCAGCACTGCACCGATGTCCCGGGGGTCCTGCCGGCCGGTCACCATCCGCGCCTCTTCGATGCTGGGCAGGAAATAGTCGACGTGCGGCAGAGCGGGCTCGAGAAGGCTCATCCAGCGTCCTTTGGAGTCCCAGGCGGTGTCCAGCGCCGTCACCACCCCCGCATCCTTCGCCTGCTTCAAAACGTTGGCCGCCGGCTGCCCGTCGAAAGACGGCATCAGAAAGAAGCCCGCCACGTGGAGCAGACGGCTTTGCCGTATCAGGTCCATGTCCACGTCGGCCTCACACAGTGACGCGTTCGCTCCGATGTAGTGCAGGAAGCTGCGCTCGCCGTCCGAGTGAACCATGACCATCGTTGCCGACGTGGCCATCTCCGGATCCCGTACCACTCCGTCCGCATTGGCTCCGCTCCGCTGGAGGCGGCTGACCATGAAATCTCCGAACCCGTCGTCCCCGACCTTGCCGATCACCGCCGTGTCCACACCGATCTTCGCCAGACCCATTCCCGTATTCGCCGCGCACCCTCCGGTGTGCAGCTCCATCCGGTCCACGAGTAGAAGCTTTCCGCGCTCCGGCAGCTGTTCCACCGGTTTGCCGACCACATCCGCGACCAGAATCCCCAGACAGACGACTTCAGCCATTTAGCGTTCCCGTAGACTCCAGAGGTATTGCCTTTCACTCCTGCGCGGTGCCGCCCGGCTCCCGCAACGCCTTCCGCGGGTTCAGCCGGCGGGGCGGATCGCTGGAGGCGGGCCAGCCCGTGTCCTCCACCACCTCCGGCTCGTCCTCCACGATACCGTATTTCATCAGGAGCTCCCGGTGCGCCCGGACGACGAAGCAGGCTCCCAGCCCGCCCAGCACGGCCACCGCCCCGATGCCGGACAGCAAGAGGAGCGCTCCGGCGGTCATTGTAACCAAGAATGCCCCCATTGTGAAGAAGGGGTTATCCAGAAGGAGAAGCGCGGACTTTCGCACGGCCTTCCCGACCGCGCCCTCTTCCGCGATGAGATACGGCCACTGCCACAGCTGCATCAGCAACCAGAGCAGGAGCAGGTAGGCGACGACCATTCCGGCCATCTTCGGCAGCAGCGAAGGCCGGGAAAGAAAGAACACGGCGTCTGCGGCCATCACGGCGTTCAGCAGGAGCTGAACTGTCCCGAGCTTCAACGCGGGCCAGAGAAACCTCCCGCCAAAGTCGCGGAACGCGTCCGGTCCGGGATCGAGGAAGTATGCGATCCTGTGGGCCAGAAGGACGTTCAATCCCCATCCCGCGGCGAGCCCGTACCACGACAGCAGGACAGTGACCAGGGCGGCAGGCATCGGCCCGATGGCGGGACGCAGAGCTCCTCCCGCCAGCACGGCACAGAAGGGGAGGAGCATCATCACCGCGCTTCCCAGGACCATCAGCCCCAGCCGGTCGTAAAAGTCGGCCGCGCCCCTGCGAACGGCCCAGATCAGACGCGGGCGATGGGAGAGGGCGGGCGGCGGGTGGGGGGAAAGGGCGCTCACCTCAGCGTCGGCCTCCGCGTTCCTTCCGGTTGGAAAGCCTCCCTGGTCAACAGCAGGGCGTCCAGTGCCGCCGACCAGCGACCGCTCGCGGGCGCCGGGCCTTCGGCGCGGATGCGCAGCACGTGTTTTCCCGCCGCCAGACGTGCCGATCCGATGCGGGACCACCGGAACCCCGGGCCATACGCATCTCCCGTCGGCGCAACGCCGGAGACCGGCGTCCACCCTGAGCCGTCCAGGCTCCATGAGAGGGGACTGGTCTCCGCAGAGTCGAGCTGCGAACCCGCAACCCACACCTGGTAGTCGCCGTCCGCCGGCACGAAAAACGCATAGGATGCGCTGTAGGGCGCCAGGGGCGGGGAATCAGGTGTGTCCAGCTTCAGGTAACGCGTGCCGCTTGCGCCCGGATGATACCCCTGGGCCGTGAAGCCGGTCTCGGTGGCATCCTCCGCCTCCAGCCACGCAAACGGAGCGACAAGCGCCTGAATCTCCTCCAGAGCTCGCGCCAGCGTCGAGCGCGCCAGCATCAGGCGGTCGCCCTTGATCATGGTCTGGGCGTTCTCGAGCGCCATCCTGTACTGACCAGCCAGGATTCCCCTGGACTCGGCGCGCTTGATCAGTCCCGCCAGCGCCTCCGCCTGAGAGATGAGCGCTTCCCGGCTCACGAACTGGGATGGTGCCAGCCCGCTCACGATGGCGGGGTCGCGCGTCAGTGGGATGCGCAGGGCATTTTTCGTGCGGGTAGCCTTGCGCTCTTCGGGGCCGGTGAAATGAACGGCCGGTTCCACCCCTGGCGGGGTGTGGATCTCGACCGTCCGGGGCGGTCCCTCCACCCAGAGATAGACGTTGTCGGCCCCGCTCTCGGAAAGACTGTAGGCGCGGACTCCCGGCTCCACAAACACTTCTGTCGCGTCCATCTGCCCCCCCAGCCACCAGAGGTCGCGCTCCAGGCGCCGGATGTCCGCCCCCAGGGGGTTGCGGAAGGAGAACCAGACCGCGCGCGGCGACCACTCGTGCAGCAGCGGCTCCGTTCCCAGGCGGTCCTGGAACGAGGCCAGCCAGCCCAGCTGTTCCGGCGTCTCCAGCAGGTCGAAGTTTGTCCAGGGCGGCGACAGCCGGAACCCGAAGACGAAGAATCCTTTCGCGCCGGCGTCCTTCAACGCGGAGAGGCAGGCGGTGAGCTCGTCAGGGCTCCGGAAGCCCCGGTGCTCTTTGCGCTCGGACGCGGTGGTCTGGATCTCCGTGGCCACCAGCCAGACAGGGCGCGACGACTGCTTCGCGAGAGACAGGCACTGCGCCCCGGCATACGGGCCGATCTCGGCCGGGCTGCCGTAAGCCTCCACCCCCAGGCCGTCGAAGCCCGAAGGATCGTCATTGATGAGGAACTCGTAGTTGGCCGTCCACTTCACCACCACGGGGACGTTGGCGATCTCCCTTTTCAGCACCGCCGCCGCGGCGTTCAGGTATCCGCGGATGGACTGCGTGCGGAAGGCGAGCAGATCTTCCCACATCCGGCTTTCGGCTGCCGCAAGCCTGATGGTCTTTCCCGTGCCCGTGTCGTAAACCGCCGTGAGCCCTTTACGGTCCCTCCACAGCGGGATCAGGCGGCTTGCCTGCTCGAAGCTGCTGACCTCTCCCGGAAGCCCCCACGCGCGGGCAAGGGAGGCTGCGTCCGTGTAACGTTTGCGCAGCCACGCCTCGAGCTCGACCTGGTAGGCGCGGGAAGCCGGGATGAGGAACTCGGCCTCTCCCCGCAATCCCATCTCGTTGATGAAGGGGTCCACCCAGAAACGGAAGCCGGGGCCCAGCTTGAGCGGCTTGAGATGCGCGATCAGGCGGTCGCGGTATTCGCTGTAGCCCTCCCAGAAGTTCTGCAGCCCGTCGCGGGCCGGGTCCAGCCGCTTCAGCGGATAGACCAGAAGGATCCGCCTGTCCTCCTCCGTGCCCTGGACCGGGATCACGGAGGAATCCCCTGTCGCCACCAGCTGCCGGACGTTGAGGATCTCTCCCTTCGAATCCGCCAGGATGGCAAGACCGCCGGCCAGTCCCGGCGTCTGAAGCGTGACACTGGCGGCGGAGGTGATGTCGGGCTTCCGGTAGATGGCCGGCCGGACTACCCAGCCAGTCAGCGGGCGGTCCGGCCCGTCGGTCAGCTCGATACCGTACCGGAACCCTTCTTCTTCCAGCAGGTCGATCAGGCGCTGCCAGTCCGCCGTGGGGATGCGCGTGGCTCCACGGACAGGATTGATGTAGATATCCAGGATCCCGTGGGACTTCAGAAGCCGAAGGCTTTCCACATCCGCCCGCCAGTTCTCCTCCGTGCGGGCTTCCACGAAATAACGGGGGCAGAACTGGCCTCCCACAGGGAGATACGGCCGGCCGTCCCAGATCAGCGAGTGAGCGTCGTTGATGTGCCAGGAGTGACGCTGGCCGTCCCGGTCCACATAGACGCCGCGTGCTTCCGCGATGCCGCAAACGCCGGGAATCAAGAGCAGCGCGGCGGACGCTGCCAGCCTGAGCCGTCCCAGGATCAACATCGCATCTCGCATTGCTGCGCCGCCCGGACGTTGACAGCCGCCGGCGCCCGTCTCACCGCTCACATCCGTTCGGGAGCGGTCACCCCCATCGTGCGGAGCAGGTTGCCAAGCACCGTCCTGCAGGCGCGGACCAGCACGAGCCGCGCCCCGCTCAGATCCCGGTCGGCGTCGTCCATCACCCTGCAGTCGGTATAGAACCTGTGGAAGAGCCGGGCTGTGTCCATCGCAAATGCGGCCAGCCGGTGCGGCTCGTGCTGCAGACCCGCCCGGACCACTTCGTCCGGCCAGTCTGCCAGTTTCTTCATCAACTCGATCTCGGACGGGTCTGTCAGCAGCTCCAGCTTTGCGGCTTCAGCCGGCGGCACGGCAAATCCCTTTTCGTTTGCGTTGCGCAGCAGGGAACAGATGCGCGCGTGGGCATACTGCACGTAGTAGACCGGGTTCTCATCGGACTGACTGCGCGCGAGCTCGAGGTCGAAATCCAGCTGGCTGTCGTGGCTGCGCATCAGCAGGAAGAACCGCGCAGCGTCCCGGCCGACCTCCTGCATCAGCTCGGCAAGCGAGATCACATCGCCTGCGCGCTTGCTCATCATCACAAGCTCGCCTCCGGAGAACAGGCGCACCGCCTGGTAGATTATGATGTCCAGCGCATCGGCGGGATAGCCCAGAGCGGCCACGGCGGCCTTCGTCCGTGCGATGTATCCGTGATGGTCTGGACCCCACACGTTGATCAGACGGTTGAAGCCCCGATCGAACTTGTCCGCGTGATACGCGGCGTCGGCGGCGATATAGGTGGGGGCTCCGTTCGATCGCAGGAGCGCCCGGTCCTTGTCATCGCCGAAATCCGTGCTCTTCAGCCAGAGTGCCCCGTCTTTTTCGTACGCGCAGCCCCGTTCCCTGAGCTTCTCGATCGCGGCCGCCACCTTGCCGGATTCGTGAAGCGACCGCTCGCTGAACCAGCGGTCGAACTCGATGCCGAACGCCGCAAGGTCGGCCTTCTGAGCGGAGATCATCTCCTCTTCGGCCATGCGCGTGAAGAGGGTGAGGCGTTCGTCCTCCGGCATGTCCCGGTAACGGTCCCCGTCCCGCTCAATGATTTTGCGGGCAATGTCCGTGACGTAGGCCCCCTGGTAGCCGTCCTCCGGCATATGCGCTTCGACCCCCAGCTCCTGCAGATACCGGACGACGAGCGACTTGCCGAAGTTGATCATCTGGGTGGAGTTGGCGGCGTCGTTGATGTAGTATTCGCGCGCCACCTCGGCGCCCATGAGCTCGTAGAGGCGGGCCAGGGTATCCCCGATAACGCCCCCGCGGGCGCTGCCGACCGTGATAGGACCGTTCGGGTTGGCGCTCACGAACTCGAGCAGGGCTTTCACTCCTCTGGCGGCGTCGCTCGAGCCGTAGGAGTCGCCCCGCCGTTCGATCTCCACCAGTGTGTCGTGCAGCCAGGAGGGGGAAAGATGGAAGTTGATGAATCCCGGACCCGCCACTTCCACGCTGCGTATGAGCCGGGCCGGAGCCCCGTCGCCCTGCAGGCGGGTTGCCAGCGCCTCGGCCAGCTGACGCGGCGGCATCTGCGCCTCCCGTGCCATCACCATCGCGATGTTGGTGGAGAAATCCCCGTGCTCGCGGTTTCTCGGGACTTCGATCTCGATGGAGGGAACAGGGACACGGCGGACCTCTCCATCGCGCATCGCACCTTCCAGCGCGTTTCTTACTGCTTCAGCAATGCGCTCCTTTGCCAAATCCGGTCTTCCTTCTCAGTGATTCGCTTTGCCGGGGCTTCCGGCCGGGGCAGGCTCTCCGGCTTCAGAAAAACGGGATCCGCCAGCCCGCCAAGCGGACCAGGGCGTCCGCGAGCAGCAGTGTAGCGGCCAGTCCCGCGCCGATCTGAGCAAACCCCAGGTTCCAGATGCGCCTTCCCGGTTGCCGCACGCCGAGAACCTCCTCCCGGTAGCGCGCCAGCAGTTGCTTTCCGGCCTCGATGCCGCTTTCGATCTGCTGTCTCGTGGCGGGCCTGGTGGTGACGTGCTGCTGCAGCCAGGCGCCGATGCTGCGCCATCCCAGCAGAACGATCATTATACCCGCAAACACCACCAGAGGACTGGGGTAGGCCGTGATCATCACGATGAAAATGGATGCGGCCGCAGCCAGATTCGTTCCGCAGCGAGGATGCACGCGAGGCATCCGCCGCACCGTCTCGAAGTCGAGCGGCTCGCCGCGTTCGATGGCGTGCACCGTCTGATGCTCCGCGGCGTGATAGCCCGCAACGGGCAGGAGTCGCACTCCAAGCAGAAGGGTGGCCACAGGCGCGAGCAGCGCGACGTAGCCGATGGCGTCGTAGAGGTTCCAGCGCGTCGCGGGCTCCGAGAGCAGGGCGGCGTACAGAGGCTGGCCGAGCCATTGCTGGGCGGCCCAGGCGACTGCCCCGGCGATGACGAAGCCCAGGATGTTCAGCAGCCCGAACATCGCCCCCAGAAGCATCAGGGCCGCGTCGCTCACCCCTCCTCGCTGGGATCCGCAGGTCAGATGAACGCCCAGTGGCGTCGCCAGCCCCCCAACCATCGGAGGGCGGATGGCGTTCGAGAGCGTTGCGGTGATGTCGGAACGGAGCAGATAGCCGGCGTAGGCTCCGTGCTCCGTCACCACGGGAAGCGCCTCGGCGCCCGTGCGCCAGAAAGCCTCAGCCGCCTCGCGGATGGTCGAATCCGGGCGCAGATACGCGTCCGGCGGGCTCATTACGGCGGCGACGGGGGGAAGCGAGTCGACATCACTCCCGGAACCGTTGACGGACGACGCCAGCATCGGCAGCAGGTCCGACTCGCGGACCATTCCCACCACCTGCGTGCCTGAGACCACCGGGGCTGCTGCGCCCCCCGAAGCGCGCAGCAGACCAACCGCCCTCGAGACGGTATCCGAAGGCAGCAGCGGCCGCGAAACGCGCACCAGTTCGGTGATCCGGGTCTCCGGGACGTTCATCGTCCTCCTGGACAGCCTGGCTTCCCCCGGTTGCGGGGGATGAGCAGGCTGTGGTAAAGTAAGTTTTCGGTCCGTTGAGGAACACTTCTCACCGGGGACGGGCATATGGCCTCCGTCAGTCCGGTCAGATTCCCTTGATGTCGAAAGGATGTCAGGCCCGATGGCAGTTTCTTGCGCAATCTGCGGAAAGGGCGCACAGTTCGGTCAGAACATCAGGCACCAGCACTCCGGCTCGTGGGCCCTTCGGGCACCCCGGACCAAGCGTCGCTGGCTGCCCAATCTTCAGCCGGTCCGGATGATGGTGAACGGCGCTCCGAAGAGAGTGCGCGTCTGCACCAGGTGCATCAAAGCCGGAAAGGTCGTCCGCGCAGCTTAAAGCTGCCGCGCCGGGTGTCAGGACCGGCGGAGAAGCTGCAACGGGGCCTGCCGCCGGCAGGCCTTTGTTTTCGCCCCGGCCTGACGAGCAGATTATACCCCATTTCGTCCGGGAGCCGGAAAGGCCTTGAGCGCCCCAGGCCGGGAAGGTTATCAGGTCCGCGTGCATCCCCGCGCCCGGTCCGTGAAGATCCGGGTGGATCCTCACGGCTCAGTCGTGGTGACCGTTCCGCCGCGCTTCGACGCGCGAAGGCTCCGTGCGATCCTTCTGTCCAATCGCGAGTGGATCCTGGCGCGCCAGGAGGCCGCGCGCGCCCGAAGAGACGCGGAGACGGGACGCCTGCCCGGCGGTCTCCCCGAGGCAATCGCGCTGACGGCCCTGGGGCGGTGCGTACCCGTCCGGTGGCAGCCGGACGGCTCCTCGAGCACGGCGCGGCTGCGCGAGGAGGGAGGCCGGTTGATCGTCTCCGGCGACCTGCGGAGCGCCGAGCGGTGCAGGCGGCTGCTGCGTGGGTGGGTCCTCAGACAGGCTCGGGAGCACCTCCCCCGCTGGCTGGCGTGCGTGGCGGAGGAGACCGGACTCAGCTATGCACGGTGCTCGGTGAACGCGGCGCGCTCGCGCTGGGGCAGTTGCTCCCGGGACGGCAGGATCAACCTCAGCGCGCGCCTTCTGTTCCTCCCTGAGCGGCTGGTACGGCATGTGATGATCCACGAGCTGTGCCACACCCTGGTCCCCGACCACTCGGCGTCTTTCTGGGCGCTCGTGGCCCGGTTCGATGCGGACTTCAGGGCCGCGCGCGCCGCACTCCGGCAGGCCGCCGCTCTTGTTCCCCTCTGGATGGAGAAGGGGCAGGATTCTCCCCCTTTCGTCGACGGGTCAGGCGGTCTCTGAGGCGGCGATAACTCCCCCGCGGTCAGCGCGCGCGGCAGGGACGGCCGCGGCCGGACGGGGCCTCAGGGAGCCGCCGGGATACTCCAGATAGCGACCCCGAAAGGCTCGAGGGTCTCTTCCGTTCCGAAGAGCGAAAGCCTGACCGGCCTGCTCCCGAAGTTGACGGCCACCAGCCTCCCGGCCACCTCCGCCGCCAGCACCGGCGCGCCGAACCGGGTGAGGCGCAGTGCCTGTCCCGCACGGGCGCCGGGAACGGCGAAGGCCGCCAGCGCGCGTTCGGAGAAGGTCTTCCCCGACTCGATCTCCAACGGTCCGGCAGTGTAGAACGCGGCGAGCTCCTGATCCAGGCGGCTGGATCGATAGCTGTGCCGGGCGACATACCGCATCCGCCCCGCCGGGGCCGCGTGAACGGTGAGCCTGCCGTCGAGGTCGGCGAAAGAGGTGTCCAGCACGAAGGTTTCGTCCGGTGTCTCGCTCTGGCCGGCAATGTCCTGCCTGCCCTGCGCGGTGGTGAGCGTCCGCACGTTGCGAGCCAGCGGCGGGGCGTTCTCGTTCAGGATGACGAAAGTTCCCGTCGCGGACTCCTCCAGCGTCAGGTTTTCGAGCGCTGTCAGACGCTCGAGATAGACGACCGGCCCGCCGGGCAGGCTCACCATTGCGGCGTCCTGCGCCACCTTGCCCTCGCACCTCAGGAACCGGCCCGCCACGGCGAAGCCTCCCTTTCCCGGGTCGAGCACGCGGACGGTTTTGACGGCAACTGCCGGGGCCGGATCTTTGGTCCCGCGGACCGATATCCTTCCCAGGAGGCTCGAGGTGTCGGGGGATGTGAAGTAGGTATCGCCTCCCGGGTAGAGGAGTCCCATAGCTCCGTTCACCCAGGCGAACGAGACGAAGCGCTCAGGCCACCGGTCGATGACAAATCCCCCGGCCTCGAAGATCCGGGCTCCGGCAAGCGCGCGTTCGAACTCGTTCCTCGACGACGGGGGAGTGTCCCCGCAGTAGCGGTGCAGCAGATAGAGCTCCGCGTAGCGGGCGATGAGTTCTTCCTCGATGTTGCGGTAGTTGTATTCGTGGCGGTGATAGGCGCGCCCGTCGGAGAACCGTGAGTGAAGCTTTTCCAGCGAGTCCAGCGCGTCCCGCTCCATCCGCGCGGCGAGGGGATCGCGGAGAAGGGCTGCGCAGAACCCCCCGAACGCGAGCGGCACATCGTGCCGGTGCGGCCACCAGTCCTGCCCGTTGACGTAAAAACTCGCCCCCTGCCAGGAGACCAGCTGCATGAAGACCCGCAACACGTCCGGCACGTGGTGGAGACAGGATTGCGGGACCGCGCGGCCGGCGCTCAGGTAGACCAGCGCATTGCGCAACTGCATAGTCCCGGCGCCCATATAGTCCGGATGCACCCGGTCGTGGTTCTCCAGCGTATAGTCGTCGTGCAGGCAGACGGTGGTGACCCAGTCCCTGACGGGACGCCCGTCCACGATGGTTGCATCCTCGTGATCCGCGCGGACCGAGAACGAGTTCATCATGTACAGACGGGCCCTCTCGTCCCAGAGCGCTGCACGGGGATGGTTCGGGAACAGACAGCACGCCAGCGCCGGCGCCTGTGAGTTCCAGCCGTTCTCCTCGGCCTTTGTGTCCGCCCATTCTCCGTCGTCGGGCGGCCGCTCATTGAACCGGTCCGCCTCGTGCTCCACCATACGTGCCACTGTCAGGCGGGTGTCCTCGTCCAGCTGTTCCCAGATCAGCCACGCGGCACTTCCGGCATAGGCGGTCCAGTGGGCGCTCTGCCACTGGTCTCCCCATTGTTTGCCGTCTCCCGTGCGGAGGTGGTTGGCGCGATGCGTGGCCGCCAGATAGCGGAGGATGGCAGCGCAGTCGCGGATGAGCTCGTCACGGTCGGGCCGTCGAGCGTATTTGCCGAGGACGGCCAGTCCATAAGCCACGGTCGCGTTCTGGCGCACATCGTGCTCCTGGCTTCCGTCCCGCTTGTGATACTTCGCTCCCGGGAGCTGAGGCCAGTCCCGCAGGTTGGAGCGGATGTAAGGCAGATAGCGCTCCAGCAGCTCAAGGTAGCGCCGTGCCACCGGCGTTTCCGGGCCGGGTTCCTTCAGCACCGCCGCGTGAAATGCCTCGGCCATCGCCTTGGCCTCCTCTCCGTCGCGGGAGTCGCTCGAAGCCACCGGTCTGACCCCGCTCAGTAACAGAGCCGCCGTTGCGAACAGAAGCACGCGAAGAAGCAGCAGAATGTTGCTCACAGCCAGGTTTCACTCCTTCAGGATTCCGGATGACTTCCGCTGTCAGGGGGCCGCAAACCTCGAGGGCCGGGAATCGGGCCGGCCTCGTAAGGCCGCGAGGACCGCCTGGCGCCGCCCGGGCAAAAGTCCTTCGGCATTCTTTGTCGGCGCGCGCCCGGCTTCCTCCCGGCTCCCGGGAGCCGGGGAATCACCGCGGAGTCATGAAGGAAGCCTGCCGGCGAGAGGCCAAGTGGCTTGCGGCCACGTTGCGTGACCGGTTCCACCGGCGCGGCGGCGCGGCCGATCTCAACAGGAAGGGTCAGAGGGTCATCACGATGTCAAAGGTTCCTGTCGGGCTGCAGCTCTACTCCGTCAGGGAGGACTGCGCGAGAGACCTCCCCGGGACTCTGGCGGCGGTAGCCAGGATGGGCTACGAAGGCGTCGAGTTCGCCGGCTACCACGGATACAGCGCGGAAGATCTCCGCAAGATGCTGGACGACAACGGACTGAAGTGCTGCGGGACGCACACCGGTCTAGACACGCTTCTGGGGGACCAGTTCGAAAAGACAGTGGAGTTCAACCGCACGATCGGCAACAGGTTTTTGATCGTGCCGGGGCTGCATGGCGAATACACCGAGTCCCGCGAGGCGTGGAAGCGGACAGCGGCCATCTTCGACGAGATTGCAGCCCGCCTGAAACCGCTGGGAATGTGGACGGGCTACCACAATCACTGGACGGAGTTCCAGGAGCTGGACGGCGAGCTGCCCTGGGACACATTTTTCGGGAACACCTCTCAGGACGTCGTCATGCAGATGGATACGGGGAACTGCATGCACGGCGGGGCGGACCCGGTGGTCTTTCTTGCACGCTATCCGGGGCGGGCCCGCACGGTGCATCTGAAGGAGTATTCTGCGGGATACGACAAGGCTCTCATCGGAGAGGGCGACGTCAAATGGGACCGGGTGTTCGAGCTATGCGAGACGCAGGGGAACACGGAGTGGTACATCGTGGAGCAGGAGAGCTACGCGTTTCCTCCCCTGGAATGTGTGGAGAAGTGCCTGCAGAATCTCAGAAAAATGGGCAAGTAGGGCAGGCCCGTCCGTCCGGTTTCTTGAGTTCGCGCTTCCGGGGAGGGCGCCAGGCGTCCTCCCCGGCTGTCTTCGCCCGTGCTGATGGATGCGTCGCGTCCGGCAGGGTGGGGCGGCACAGCGGGTAAGGCTCGTGGGGACAGGGTCGCGGGCTTCCCTCTGGAGGACGGTCTGGGCACTCACCTGGCCTTCCGTCACCGCCCTTCTGCTTCAGACAGTCACCAACAACATCGACCGGCTGTTCATCGCCCGGCTGGGAGGGGCGGAAGTCGCCGCGCTCGGGCTGTCCCAGAACCTGCTGATGTTCGTGTTCGCTGCGGTGGTGGCGGTATCGACTGCCACGACGGCGATGGTGGCCCGCTTTGTGGGAGCCGGGTCTCTGGCGGAGGCGGAAGAGGCGACAAGACAGTCGGTTGTGCTGTCTGTGGGGGCGGCGCTGCTGTTGACGGTCTTCCTGGCTCCCCTCGCGGGAACGATGCTGGCCTTTCTGGCGGGCGGGGCTACGGAGATAGTGCCGCTTGCGCGGTCGTACTTCCTGGTGTCTTTGCCGGGGCTGGCCCCGCTGTTCGTCCTCACCGTGTTGATCGCGGCGTTCCGGGGCACGGCGGACATGCTGACTCCGGTCAGGCTGACCCTGATCGCCGCACTGACGAACGCCGGGCTGGACTATGTCCTGATCTTCGGGAAGCTCGGACTGCCTGCTCTGGGGTTGAACGGCGCGGCGCTCGCAGCCGTTCTGTCGCGCCTGGCCGCGTGTGTGCTGGCGTTCTTCTGGCTCAACAGCTCGCGGCTGAAGGGCTCCTGCCGCCGCTGGACCGGCTTGAGCCGGCAGTGGGCCGGAAGGATCCTGGGGCTCGGGCTTCCCGCCGGGTTTCAGACTCTGCTCAGAAGCGGGGCAAGCATCGTCTACTACTCGCTCCTCGGGGTCCTGCCCGAAGGGCGTGCGGCGATGGCCGCCCTGACCATAGGGCTTGGAATCGAAGCGATCGCGTTTATGCCGGGCTTCGCATACAGCACCGCGGCGGCTGCTCTGGTGGGGCAGAATCTGGGGGCCGGGAATCCGGAGCGCGCGCGGGAGGCGGCGTGGACGTGCGCCCGGCAGTCGGTCATAGTGATGAGCGTGATGGCGGCGGCCTTCTTTGCGCTGGCGCCCCAGATCGCGGGCCTGTTCACGCGCGAAGCCGGAATCGCCGGGCTGACAGTCTCATATCTGCGAATCAACGCTCTGTCCGAGCCCTTCCTGGCCGTGGCGATGGCGCTCGGCGGCGCGCTTCAGGGGGCGGGAGATACCCGCTCCCCCACCGTGGCGACGTTCCTGACGCTCTGGGTGGTGCGGCTGCCTGCCACCTGGTTTGCGGCGGTGTATCTCGGTCACGGGCCGGAGGCTGCCTGGTGGGCGATGTCCGGGAGCATGGCGCTCTACGGCGTGATGATTGCCCTCGTCTTCTCGACGGGCCGCTGGAGAAAGATCGAAGTATGACCGGTGCAAGAGTGCTGTGGGTGCTGGGCTTTGTCGCGGCGGCCTTGCCTCGACCCGTCTGCGGGCAGCCGGTGCAGGAGACTCCCGCGCCCCCGCAGTCCGAAGTGGTGGTGACCGCTCCGCTCATCGAGGAGACGCCTTCCGGAAACGTTACCGCAAGCGGCGGCGTGGGGATTGTGTACGGCGAGACGCGAATCCGCGCGGAGACGGCGGAGGGTAATCACCGGACGGGGGAGTGGACGGCATCGGGAAGCGTGGTGCTTCAGCGGCCGGATGGCACGCTGCTTGCGGACAGCGTGCGCTACAACCTCCGCACGGACGAGGGCTTGCTGCAGTCCGCTTCGGGCACCTACGGTCTGTATACGTTTTCCGGGCGGTCGGCGCGTCTGTCCCCCGACGGAGTGCTCAGGGTGCAGGAAGCCTCCGGAACGACGTGCGGGCTGGAACACGCCCACTGGAGGCTGACGGCCCGCGAGGTGGTCGTCCATCCGGGCAGGCATGCGTCCGCGCGGCGGATCGGGTTCTGGATCGGCAACACGAGGGTCATCAGTTTTCCCGCCTACCGCCTGTCCCTCCAGGACACCCAGCAGATATTCCCGACGCCGGGGATCGAGCAGCAGGACGGAGCCTACCTGAAGCTGACGTATCCCTTCGCGACGTCCTATACGTCGGCTGCCTCGGTGGAGGGGCGCGTCACCCAGAAACGGGGCCTTCAGGGAGTGGTGGAGCTGGAGAGGGCGATCCTGGGCGCAAAGCCGCGCAAGGCCTCTCTGACCCGGGATGTGCCGCTGGATCTGATGGGCGCGGGATTGCTGAGCGGGCAGGACATCGCGGTGGAAGCGCCGGGCACACTGGCGCCGCGGGCGAACGTCTTCCTGCGCTACGGACGCCGGCAGCGGGTCTATGACCCCGACGTGCGTTACCTTTACCTGGACCGGCAGCCGGAAGCGGGGGTGCGGCTGCTGGGGTCGGAGCTGCCGTGGCGGGCTGAAGGCCCGTGGCGGCTCGCTCTGGATGCGCAGGGCGGGGTTGGGAGGTTCCGCGAGCGGACAGACGGGATCTGGAGGACGCGCTACGATTTGCGCGTCGTCCTGCGCACGGAAAGAGCCCGCCCGCTGGCCTGGGTGCTGGATCCCGTGCTGCTTGCCCGGGTGTCGTGGTACAGTGATGGCCGTCACCAGACCATTCTGGGCGGCAGTATAGGCGTGGGACGTCAGGTGACGGAGAGGCACTTCGCCGCCGTGACTTACGCCCGTCACTTCACGGATGGCTCAACCCCCTTCGAGTTCGACAACATCGATGTCGGCGAGAAACTGGCCACGCGCCTGCAGTCGCGCTGGGGGCTCCTGCGTTCAGACCTGGTGGTGGATTTCGACCTGGAGCGCGGCGGCGTGTACGACTGGGGGCTGCGGCTATCGCGCGTCTTCCACTGCATCGAGCCCCGCATCACCTATCAGAACCGCTACAGGAGTTTCAATGTGGATCTGAAGCTGGTGGGGCTGTGATCACGCCTACCGCGCGAGCAGCGCATCCCAGCGGGCGCGGACGGGAAACGATGGCCCCGACAGGCGCCGAAGCAAGTTGACCAGGAGCCGTCCGGCCACAGGGTCAGTGCCCAGCGCCTCGCTCACCCTCAGCGTGGCGATGAGGATGCGGGCGTCCTCCCTTCCGGCGCGCAGCACCACGGCCGCGCCCCGGTGCAGCCAGCCGGCGAACATGCCGCATTCCACGTCGTCCCACACGGCGCCGGTCAGGCCCGTGAGAATCCAGTCTGGCAGCGCGGCGTAGAACGTCCAGTCCAGCATCTGGTGACGGGTGTTGAGCCCGGCAAAGACCGGGCTGCGATCGTACCAGGTGAAGACCGTGGCCCAGTCGCCCACCATATCCGCGTCGGCGCGCGAAACGACGCGCACCGGCGCCGGGCCGTCGCCCAGGGCGGAAGCGTCCCCGGCCAGAAGGAGCGTCCGGCCTCCGGCAGCGGTCCACCGGATGAGCTGATCCGTCATCCGGCCGGTGACCGCGACATCCGCCAGCCCGGGAGCGGCCACCACTGCCGCGCCGTTCGAGCGCAGCCATTCTTCCAGCCTTTCCCTGTGCGCCGCGGACGGGTCCACATATACATGGAGCCCGACGGGGTCAGGATCCGGGACGATGTTGATGTCCTCATAGTTCTGGGCCAGCACGCGGGTCCCCGACAGCCACCGCACCACCAGCCGGGCTGCACGGTGGCTCGAGACATCCGGAACCGCGAACGAGAACTCTCCTGCCAGCGCGCCGGACGCTGCCGGCGCCGGAGCGGATGCCTTCAGGGTGCCGGATATCTCCGGATAGCCATCCAGGGCCCACTCGAAGGCCGTGGCGTCGAGCGGGTCGCCGAAGTTGGAGATCCAGAGGCGGACTTTGAGGGTGTCTCCAGGGCGAACGTTGCGCCGCTCCGGCCTGACGATGACACAGCGCGGCCCCGTCACCAGGGGGGCGACGCGCGCCGCGGCCTTCAGGTTCCGGCAGAAGTCCATCAGCCCGTTGGATTCCCACTGCAGATCGGTCAGCTCCGTCCAGACAAACCCGCAGATCTCAGGCCGCAGCCGGATCTCTTCGACCGTGTATTTGAAGGAGAGGAGCTGCATCTCCTGCGAGCTTCGGGCGAGCCTTCCGAGATCTCCGAAGACCCGCTCGAGACCGGTCTGGCGGAACCGGTCCTCAACCCCTTCCGGACGCAGGACTCCCTGGGACGAGGCAAACCACCACGGTTCCTTTCCGCTGTGGCACGCCAGCAGGTTCTGTAGCACCGGGAGCCCCCAGCTGCCGATCTCCGAGACCAGAAGAGGTTCATCGCCGCGGCGCACTGCGTCGCCGTGCGGGGAGAACGTCCAGGACGGACGGCGAGCGAACTCGTCCAGCCAGTCGCGCAGCCGCGCTGCGCTGTCGGGGACGGCGAAGTAAGCGTGGAAGTCTTCGATATCGGTCTTCACGTGGAAGTTTCCCGAACATGGGGAGTTATCCACGATGAGCCGGTCTCCGAACAGCGCCCTGGCCGTGTCGAACGCAGACACCAGCCATTTCCGCTGCTCCGGCCGGGAAAGGTCGATGCCCCACGACTCATTGAAAAGGCTCACGAGGACGAGCGAGGGCCGGTTGTAGTCGCGCTCCGCCGCGTCGCTCATCAGAGCGGAGAGCCGGGAACGGGCCGCAGGCGTCAGTTGCCCTACGCTTGGAAGCTCGTACCAGACGAGCAGTCCCACCTCATCGGCCAGCCGGAGATAGAGCGGGTCGGGAATCTTGATGTGACATCGGAGCAGGTTGAGTCCCAGCCTTTTCGCTTTCAGAAACTGCTCCCGCAGATAGTCCTCGGAGGGGGGCGTGTAGTCGGTCTCCGGGAAGAAGTCCTGATCCAGGGCGCCCGACAGAAAGACCGGCTTTCCATTCAGGAGGATGCGCCCGTCTCTCGCAGCGATCGTTCGCATCCCGAACCGGTCCGCAAACTGGTCCACCACGGCCCCGTCTTCCGTCACGAGGCTGATGTTCACGGTATACAGGGACGGCGAGTCGGGGCTCCACAGTTCTGCGCCGGGGATACGGACCGTGAGCGAGTAGTTCAGCGAGGACGTCAGCTCTGTTTGCACGCGCGCCACGGGAGCCGCGCTCCGGGGAGCATATACGGTGGCGAGCAGAGTGCCTCTGCCCGCGGGCGGCGTCTGGGAGAGCGCCACGTCCAGCCGGACGGAGGAGGAGGTGACGTCGGGAGTGATCCTGAGGCTGCGGACGTGGGTCCGCGCGCGCTCCTCCAGCACGATGGACTGCCAGGGGCCGCTGACGTTGCCGTACCAGCTCTGCTTTCCGTGCGGGACCTCGTCGAAAGGATACCCCCGGATATCTGCGCCTGGCCCGGGATCGTCCACCGTGACGGACACGGTGGCCACCTGCCCGGGCTTCACGATATGCCCGATGTTGAACGCAAACGGGGTATAGCCTCCCTCGTGAAACCCGACATACCGGTCGTTCACGACGACGCGCGCCGCATGGTCCACCGCGCCGAACACAAGCCAGGGGTCGCCGTTCCACGACGGCGGGACGGCGAACGTCCTGCGGTACTCGGCCGTGCCCGCGTAGCCCCGCATTCCCGGGAGGTTGTGCCAGTTGCCGGGCACCGGAGCCCTGGTCCACACGCGTTCCCGCTCGGGCCGGAACTCCCATTCGCCGTCCAGGAAGATGTGCCGGCGCGGATTGAGCCGGTCAGTTCGCCCGGCAGTCAGCATACGAACCGCCTCCGCTGGAGTGATCTGCTCCGCGCACCGCAGAGGGTGGGGGAGCAGGGTAAAGGCAGCCGCAATTGCGGCGGCCAGAGCGGCAATCGTCCGGGGGGCTGCGCGGCCGTTGCGTTCAGTGTTCAAAGCGCCTGTTGAACGCGGCGGCGATGACCGACGCAGCATCGAGGTTGGTCATCTCATCCATCCGCAGCGTCATGTCGTAGCAGAGCGGATCGTCCCACTTCCTTCCCCAGAGGCGGCGGGTGAAGTCTGCCCGCTCGCGGCCGGATCTCTGGATCGCGTCCTCGGCCTCGCGCCGGCTCATCCCCTCGAACTGGATCAGGTTGTGGATGCGGACCTCGCAGCTCGCCACGATCCGCACGTTCAGAGCGTGCGGCAGGATGAAGTTTGCGCCTCGCCCCAGGATGATGGCATTGCCGATCCGCGCGATCTGAAGGATGGTGCGGGCCAGATGCCGCTTGTACTGGAAGCCGCCGATCCTCGGCTCCCCGGCGAGATGCCGCACAAGCACCTCGATCTCCGAGACGACGTGCTCGTCGAAATGCCGCACCAGATGGTCGGCGACGTCGGCATCTTCCGCGATCCGCTCCACCAGCTCGCGGTCCCAGAGGCTCAGCTGGAGCATGTTCGCCAGCTCTTCCGCGACCCTGCGCCCCCCGCTGCCGAGCTCCCGTGAGATCGTGATGACCCGTCGATAGGGCAGGGGTTTCGCCGCCGTCCCTTTCTCCCCCTGGAGACTCGATTGAGCCAGCAGAGACTTGTTGACCTGCCTGTCCACGAGGTCAATGATCTTTTGCGTCATATCCCTGGCCTCCCTGCGCTGGATGGGGGGGATGATCAGGCAAGCCAGTCCGGCAAGCGGCTCTGCCTGTCCGCGCTCAGCGGGGAACGCATCAGCGCGACCGCCGTTTGCGTCCACGCGCGTGCCCCCCGGACGCTGCTCAGCCCCTCATAGTATTCTCTGTAGCGGAAGCGTGACACCTCCCCTCTGAACAGGCCCTGTTCCATCATCGCCGCGTGCCAGCGATCGTAGACGGGGCTGATGTCCACCAGGATCTCCGGATGGAAGTCCGTCATGTCCTCCCAGTTTTCCGGAAAGAACACCCACCGCGTGCGGTGCGGCTCGCCGGGTATCTTCACACCCGCGTCCGCCGCCAGGCGCAGTCCGTCCATCACCAGACAGTGAGTCCGCCAGTGGTCGGGATGGAAGCTTCCCCGCCAGTGCGTGAAGACAAGGTCCGGCCGCAACTCCCGGAAAAGCGCCGCGAACCGGAGGCGCGCATCATGGTCCAGGGGCAGGGCGGCATCCTCGTAGGGAAGGAAGCGGACATCGGCCCCGAGACGCCGGGCCGTCCTGCGGGCCTCGGCCAGTTTTACGGGCCGGTACTCATCGGGGGGGAGCGCCGGGGACCCCTTTTCGCCCGGAGTGGCGTGCACGAGCGTCCCCCGGTGCCCTGCGGAGGTGTACAGGGCGATAAGATGGCCGGCCATGACTTCCGCATCGTGAATATGCGCTCCCACGGCGACGACGTGCAGCTTTTCGCCTGAAGGTCCCTTTTGTTCCCGCGTCATTCGCCCAGATACGCCCTCCGGACCTCCGGGTTGTTCAGCAGCTTCTGAGCCGCGTCCGACAGAACGACCCGGCCCGTCTCGATGACGTACCCCCGGTGGGCGATGCCGAGCGCCATATGCGCGTTCTGCTCCACCAGGAGGACCGCCGTCCCCTGCTCGTTGATCTCCCGGATGATGCCGAAAATATCGTGCACCAGCTGAGGAGCCAGGCCCAGCGAAGGCTCGTCTAGCAGGAGCACCCGGGGCCGGGCCATCAGTGCCCTGCCGATGGCGAGCATCTGCTGCTCGCCCCCTGAGAGGGTGCCCGCGTACTGAGTAAGACGCTCCCGGAGACGCGGAAAGCGCTCCAGGACACGCTCCATCGCCTGGCGGCGCTCCAGGTGGCCCGGCAGAGTATATCCCCCCAGCTCCAGATTCTCCGCCACCGTCAGGTTGGCGAAGATCCGGCGCCCTTCCGGCACGTGGCACACTCCCGCCCGCACGATGGCATCAGGCTCCATCCGCGTCAGATCCGCTCCGTCGAGGAGGATGGACCCCGAACGGGGCCGGTGCAGACCGCTGATCGTCCTGAGGATTGTGGACTTTCCCGCGCCGTTTGCGCCTATCAGCGTGACGATCTCCGATGGGCCGACCTCGACGCTGACGCCGCGCACGGCGTGGATGGCTCCGTAGAAGACGTGCAGGGAATCGATCCGCAGCATCAGTGCGCCGTCTCTCCCAGGTAGGCCTCGATGACGGCCGGGTCGTTGCGGATGACGTCAGGCGGGCCGCAGGCGATCGTCTTGCCGTAGTCCAGCACGTAGATGGTCTGGCAGATGCCCATCACGAAGCGCATATCGTGCTCGATGAGCAGAATGCTGAGGTTCCACTCTTCCAGGAGCCGGGCCACCAGTTCCATCAACTCCGCCGTCTCCTGCGGGTTCATTCCGCACGCAGGCTCATCCAGAAGCAGGACGGACGGCGACGATGCCAGAGCCCGCGCGATCTCGAGCTTCCTCTGCACGCCGTAGGGCAGATTGCAGGCGAGCTCGCCAGCGTAGCGCTCCAGGCCGATGTCCCGCAGGACCTGCATGGCCAGCTCGCGCGACCTGCGGTCGAGTTCGCGCGAGTGCCGGCCTCCCAGGATGGCTGTCAGGTAGCCTCCCCCGCAGACCAGGTGAGCGCCCACGCGCACATTGTCCAGCGCTGTCAGCGAGCCGAACAGGCGGATGTTCTGAAACGACCGGGCGATGCCGTGCCGGGCCACCTCGTGCGGCGGATGTCCGGCCAGGTCGTGATCGCGGACAAGGATGCTCCCGGCGTCCGGTGCATACAGCCCGCTGATCAGGTTGAAGACGGTCGTCTTCCCGGCCCCGTTCGGCCCGATGAGCCCGATGAGGCCTCCCTCCGGGACGGCCAGGTCCAGTGAGTCCACCGCCACCAGTCCCCCGAACCGCTTCGTCAGGCCGCGGGTCTCAAGGGCGTTCACGGCGTCTCTCCCATCGGGCCCGCAGCGTTTCCCACGAGAACTCCCACGTGCCGAAAAGACCCTGCGGCCGCACGAGCATAAAAAGCACGAGAAGCGCGGAATAGATCACCATCCGGAACTCGGCCAGCCCGCGGAGCAGCTCAGGGACCAGCGTGAGGATCACGGCAGCGATGACCGCCCCCGTGGTGCTTCCCATCCCCCCGATGACCACCATGATGATGATCTCGATGCTGCGGATGAAATCGAAGCTCCGGGGCTCCAGGTAGCCCTCGTAATGTGCGTAAAGGGCTCCGGCGCATCCGGCAAGCGCGGAGCTGAGAACGAAAGCGGCAACCTTGTGCTTCGTCACGTTGATGCCCAGTACACTCGCGGCGGTCTCGTCTTCGCGGATGGCCAGAAGCGCCCGTCCCTGACGGGAGCGCGCCAGGTTGCGGGCGATCCAGACCACAGCCACAGCGAACAGCGACGCCCAGAAGAAGCTGGAATAGATGGGAATCCCGCTGAATCCGCGCGGTCCCCCGACAGCCTCCACGTTCTGAATGACCACCCGGATCATCTCTCCAAAGCCCAGGGTCGCGATGGCCAGATAGTCCCCTCGCAGCCGCAGGGAAGGAAGCCCGACGGCCAGCCCGGCGGCTGCGGCAAAAAAAGTGCCCACACACACCGCGGCCATCAGCAATGCCGTGCCTTGCACCCAGTCCGGGGACCGCTCCAGCCCGAGCGCCTGCCGGAACGCCGGCCCGGCATAGACGGTGAACGCTCCCGCCGTGTACGCTCCCACGGCGTAGAAGCCGGCGTGCCCGATGCTGAACTGGCCGGCGTAGCCGATGATGATGTTCAGGCTGACGGCGAGCATCACGGAGAAGCAGCACAGGATCAGCACCCGGACGTAATAGGGGTTGACCAGCCCGCTCGAAAAGATCCCCTGAAGGGCGAGCAGAAGCACAATCACCGCGGCGAAGCGGAGGATGCGGGCAGCCTCCATCCGGCTAAGCCCTCTCCGTCACGGGCGACCCGAACAGTCCCGTCGGACGCACCAGCAGGACGACGATAAGAATGGCGAACACGATGCCGTCGCGATAGCCTGAGCTGCCGTACCCGACGATCATGACCTCCGCGACGCCCATCACCAGGCCGCCGGCCATCGCGCCGTAGATGTTTCCGATGCCGCCCAGCACCGCCGCGACGAACGCTTTCAGGCCCGGTTGGACACCCATCGTGGGAGTGACCAGGGGATTGTTCAGCGCAATGAGCGTGGCGGCCGCGGCGGCCAGCGCGGATCCGAGCACGAACGTGAACGAAATGACGCGGTTTACGGAGATGCCCATCAGGGCGGCCGCTTCCCGGTCGTAGCTCACCGCCCGCATCGCCCGGCCGATGGATGTGCGGTGGACGATCAGCTGAAGCGCGAGAGCCAGAAGCACCGACACGCAGATGATGGTGGCCTGCTGGTTGCTGAGCGTCACCGCTCCCAGAGAGAGAAGTGTGCGGGAAGGTATCAGCTCGGGAAAGGAGCGCGGCTCCGAGCCGAAGGCGATCTGGGCGACGTTCTGAAGGAAAAGCGACACCCCGATCGCGGCGATCAGTAGAGTGAGGCGGGGCGCGCCGCGCAGTGGACGGTAGGCCAGCCTCTCCACCAGAAATCCCAGCGCGCCGGCGGCGGCCATCGCGAAGGCCAGTACCGCCAGAGCCCGGAGCAGGCTGCTGGATGCCGGGGCGTCCGCCGCGCCGAGCCATCCCGCGATGAAAAGCGCGCTGTACGCTCCCATCATGTAGACATCGCCGTGGGCGAAGTTGATGAGGCGCAGGATCCCGTACACCATCGTGTAGCCGAGCGCGATCAGCGCGTAGGCGCTGCCCCACACCAGGCCGTTGACCAGTTGCTGGAGGAACTCCTGCAAGGCCCGCCGCTTCTCCCGTCCCTCAGCCCCGTTCCGGCGGCTGGACGGTGGTCACGTAGCGGAATGCGCCGTCCTTCACCTGCAGCACGACGGCCGGCTTGACCGCGTTGCGTTCGTCGTTGATGGTGATCTTCCCCGTGACTCCGGGATAGTCCCGGGTGGCAGCCAGCGCATCGCGGATCTTCGCGGGCTCCAGGGAGGCGGCGCGTTTCATCGCCTCCGCCAGGATCCAGGCGGCATCGTATCCCAGCGCGGCGAGGGCGTTCGGCGTTGTTCCGTAGCGCTCCCGGAAGCTTTTCACAAACTTTTCCACCACGGGACTGCCGGTGTCGGAGGCGTAATGGCTGCTGAAATAGCATCCATTCAGGGCCGGGCCTGCCCGCTTGAGCAGGTTTTCCGAGTCCCATCCGTCCCCGCCGAGCAGCGGGACGGTGATGCCCAGCTCGCGGGCCTTTCTTCCGATGAGCGCCACCTCCGTGTAGTAGCCCGGCACGTAGATGACATCAGGTTGTGCCGCGCGGATCCGGGTGAGCTGGGAGCTGAAATCAACGTCGCCGGCGGCGTAGGTCACATCCGCCACGATGCGGCCGCCCAGCTTCTCGAAGTCGGACTTGAAGACCGACGACAGCCCCTTGCTGTAGTCCGACCCGTTGTCCCAGAGCACCGCGGCGGTCTTCGCCTTCAGGTTGTCGCGGGCGAAATACGCCATCACATAACCCTGGAACGAATCCACGAAGCACACCCGGAAGATATAGTCCCCCTTGCGGGTGACCTCCTCGTTGGTGGAGGAGGGGGAGAGCATGGGGATCTTCCTGGCCTGACAGATGGGGGCCGCAGCCAGGCTGTTCTTGCTCGCCACCTCTCCGAGGACTGCGACAACTCCCTGCTGGTCGATCAGCTTCGTGACGACGGTGCGGGCCTCTTCCGGTTTGCCGCGGTCGTCCTCCACAAGGAGGCGGAGGCGCTGGCCGTTGATCCCTCCGGCGCGGTTCACCTCTTCCGCTGCCAGCTCGATGCCCTGACGGGTGGTGATGCCGAAGTCCGCCATGTCTCCAGTCAGCGCAAGATAGACGCCCACAAGCGGCTCCCGAGGTTTCGTTGCACATCCTGTCGCAGCTGCGCAGACTGCCGCAAGCAGCGCAGCCGTCAGCAACCTTCGTCTCATGCTGTCTCCTCAATCAGGCGGGCGCGGCCGCCTCAAGGTTCCTGCGCAGAGCCCGTATGTGTTCCGGCGTGGTGCCGCAGCATCCCCCGAAGACCCGGCAGCCAGCCTGGAGCAGAGCAGGGACGTGCGCCGCGAAAGATTCCGGACCTTCAAGATACCTCAGTTGCCCCTCCGCCGTCACCTCCGGCATTCCGGCATTGGGCTGAGCCATAAGGACCGGCGCTCCGGCCGCATTCATCTGGGCGATGACGGGGACCATCCTGTCCGGACCGGTGCTGCAGTTCGCCCCGAAGGCCACCAGTCCCAGATCAGAAACCGCGCTCCACGCATCGCCCGGGGTGTTGCCCATCATGGTCCGCCCGGACTCGTCGAAGGTCATCGTAGCAAGGATGGGAAGGCCTGCCGCGGACGCAGCCCGCACCGCGACGATCAGCTCGTTCAAGTCGAAAAAGGTCTCGAAGAGGATGGCGTCCGCACCGGCCCGGGCGATCACCGCCGCCAGCGCTCCGTACTCATCGGCCGCCTCCTGGTCCGTCAGGTCGCCGTATGGCTCCATCAGATCCCCCAGCGGCCCGATGGACCCCATCACCAGCGCGCGTCCGTCTGCGGCTTCACGGGCGAGCCTGACGGCCGCAGTGTTGGCATCCTGGAAGCGTTCCGCCGCATCGAACTTGCTCAGCTTCCTGCGGGAGCCCCCGAACGTGTTCGTCGTGATGAGCTGTGACCCCGCCCGCACATACTCATCGTGGACGGCGCGCACTTCCCCGGGGTGTGTCAGGTTCCAGAGCTCGGGACTTGCCCCGACCGCAAGCCCCCGCCCCTGAAGCATCGTCCCGATGGCCCCGTCCGACAGGACCCACCGGCTGGACCGGAGCAAAGTGGCCAGATCGGTCACGGCCGCTCCTCCAGCAGCGACATTCCGTCCTTCAGGAATGGCACCATCTCGATCTGAGCGATCAGGCAGGAAACCGTGGACTCGGACCCCTGGTTCGCGTTGCGTCCGGAGGGCATCAGTCCGTCAAAGCACCCCCCTGTGACGGGGTCGTGCAGCGGGACGTTCAGGGCGTTGCGGCCGAAGAACCAGTCGAATGAGATCTTCGCCGCCTGCAGGTAGCGTTCGTGCCCTGTTACCCGGTAAGCGTCGAGCGCGGCGATGACCATCATCATGGCGTCCACCGGCTGCTGGTCGAACCACGCCCGTTCCCGGCCCTTCCAGAACCATCCGTTGCATCCAATGATCTGCAGGACGCCGTCGATGATGCACTGCTTCTCCAGGAACCCCCACGCTTCGGCGGCCACTTCCAGATACCGGGATTCGCCCAGAGCCTCATAGGCCAGGAAGAGCGCACGGGGAAGAAGGGCGTTGGAATAGGTGAGCACCGGCTCGAACCATTCCCATCCCGGTGAGGCGTGCTGCTCGTAGTCCCTGACCAGAGAGTCCGCCACTTTCTTCAGCGCGCGGGCGTAGGCGTCTTCACCATCCGCCCTCAATGCGAGACTCAGACCCACGGCGCTGTATGCTTTTCCGCGGGGAAACATGGCCGTTTCCGGGATCCACAGCGCCTGATGGAGCAGGTTCCGGGCGACTTCTTTCACGTTGTCGTGGATGTTCGCGTCCAGGCACTGAGCCAGCGCCCAGATCACCCGCCCCTGGCAGTCTTCCGAGCCCTCGCCGTCCAGCCAGGTCTGGTCAAACGACATGAAGTTGTGAAACTTGCCGTTAGGGAGCTGCGCGTAATGAAGGAAGCTGAGATAGTTGCTCACCAGCCTCAGCGCCCTGCGCGACCGGCTCAGATGGTAATGGCGGACGGCCGCGATGAGCGCCCGGGAATTGTCGTCCGTGGTATATCCCGTCCTGCGGTTTGGTATGGAGAAGATGGCGTGCTGAATCACGCCGGTCGTGTCGGTCAGGGTCTCCAAATGGTCGAGACGGATCTCAGGGTAGCTGCCTTCGATCAAGGGTTCAGCCACGGCAGCCGCCGCCTGCCGGTTGCCCATATGCGATCATCATCCTCCTGCCTTGTAAGCGCCGCGCCGCTTCTTTATAGCGGCGCGATCCTCCGGGTGCCGGGCCTCCCCGGCTGTTCAGCCGCTGGCGTCAGACTGGCGCTCCGCTTCCGGCCGCCTCCACGGCGGCATGCTCCGCCAGCACCTCCCGGAACAGCGAGATGTAGTCCACCGCCACATTGAACCACGCGGCTCTCCGGCCGTATTTGTAGGCCGCCCGCTCCAGTGACTCCTTGAAATCCGGATCGCCGAGGATCTTGATGATGGCCTTCGCGAGCTCGTCCGGGTTGCGGAAGTCAACCAGCACACCCCTGCCGTCCGCCAGCACCTCCTCGGCATACAGATAGCGCGTCGAGACGATGGCACGCCCGCAGCCGAGCGCATAGGCCAGCGTCCCCGAGACGATCTGGTCGCGGTTGACGTAGGGAGTTACATACACGTCAGTGGCCGAGAGGTAACGGACCAGCTCCCTAAGGGACAGAAACCTGTTGTTGAACTTCACGTGGTCGTGAAGCCCCAGCTCGTCCATCATCCCCAGCAGCATCTGGCGGTAAGACTCCCCTTCGAAGTTTCTGACTCCCGGATGGGTCTCTCCCAGCACCAGATACCGGACGTTCGGGAAGTGCTTGCGAACCTCCGCGATCGCCTGGATCGCATACTCGATGCCTTTTCCCCTGTTGATCAGGCCGAAGGTGGAGACCACTTCGTGTCCTGCGATGCCAAGGTCGCGTTTGACGACCTCCGCCGGGATGCGATGGACATTCGGCACGCCGTGCGGGATCAACGCGATCATCTCCGGGCGGATGCCGTAGACGTCCTGGAGTATCTCCCGCCCCAGTTCCACCATCACCACAAAACGGCCGCCGAGCGCCGCCAGCTCCTGAATGATCCGCTTCTGGTTCGGGGTGGGGTGGAACAGGACGGTGTGGCAGGTCACCACGAACGGCTTGCGGAGGCGCTCCGCGAAGTCGAGGACCCATTCGCCGTCCGGGCCCCCGAAGATGCCGTACTCATGCTGGAGGCTCACGATGTGGGCGGAAGACTCGTTGATGAAGTCCGCCCCGGCCCGGTGGCTGTCCCTGCTGCGGTCGAAGATCTGGAAGCGGACCTCCCGCGGATACTGCTCGATCTCATCGCCGCGGCTCATCGCAACGATGATCTTGCGGGAAAATGGCAGGAACTTGTCAATGGCGGTGGAGAGATCTTTCGTGAACGTGGCGATTCCGCACTCCCGCGGCGGATACGTGGCCACGTAGGCCACGTCGATCTTGCTCATCGCCTCCCGGAGCCGGGTGAAGAGTCCGTCGTCTGCCGCCTGCAGGCGACGGACCTCATCGTGCATGCCCGGTTCTTCCTCCAGGAAGGCGCCGGGCTTCAAGACTGTTTTGGAGCTGGTGGTCTGGGAATCGCTCAATGCACTATACCGCCGCTGCGAGTTTGTTATCCACGGAGGCAAGGGCATCCTGCAGATTCCGGTAAATCGGAAAGACCTTTTCCAGCCCCGTGATCTCGAACACCCTCCTGACGCGGGGATTCGCGCTGACGAGGGTGATGCGCGCTTTCCGGTCTGCAGCTCTCTTCAGTCCGGCCACCAGAGCACCCAGCCCGGTGCTGTCGATGTAGTCGACGTCGTGCATCACCAGAATGACGTTGTCCGCATCGCCGTCCAGCGACTTCAGCACCGCATCGCGGAACTGCTCGCAGGTGTAGGCGTCCACCTCTCCAGCCAGCTGAAGGACCGGACAGCCGTTGGCTTCGGTGCGTTCGATGGTCAGATCGGCATCCATTGCAGCAAAACCTCCTCAAATCTCGATCGTCCGGGTTCTTCTCCGGGCTCGAGCGGCCTCGTTTGCCTGCTGCTGCCGGAAGATCGGCTCCGGGCCTCCCCTCCGGGCGGCCCGTGCGCGGCCCGGCGCCCGGATGTCTCAACTTCTTCTCAGCATCTGTTTGAGTTCGGTCAGGTTGCCGGCATTGGCCAGCGCGTCCTCTTCGGAGATGAGGCCCTGCTTGACGTAGCGGTCAAGGCACTGGTTCATCGTCTGCATCCCGAAGAACGCGCCTTCGCTGATGGCGGAGTAAAGCTGACCGGAGCGTCCTTCCTCGATCAGCTTCACCGTTGTGGGAGTTGCGGTCAGGATCTCGACCGCAGCGATCCGCCCTCTCATGTCCTTCAGCGGAATGAGCTTCTGAGAGATTATACCCATCAGGGAGGTGGACAATCGCAGGCAGATCTGCTGCTTCTGGTGGGGCGGGAACATGTTGATGATGCGCTCCATCGTGTCCGCCGCGCTGGTGGTGTGGACGGTGGAGAACACAAGATGCCCCGTCTCCGCCGCCGCCAGAGCCACGTTCATGGTCTCGACGTCGCGCATCTCCCCGATCAGAATGACGTCGGGACTCTGCCGCACCACATACTTCAGCGCCTCCGTGAACGAGGACGTGTCGATACCGATCTCCCGCTGGCTGACAATAGATTTCTTGTCGGGATGGACGAACTCGATCGGGTCCTCGATGGTAACAATATTGGCCGATCGGGTCTGATTGATCAGGTCGATCATTGCCGCCAGGGTGGTGGATTTTCCGGAACCGGTGGGGCCGGTGACCAGAATCAGCCCCTGATGCAGCCGGGTCATTTCGGCCACCACGGGAGGCATCTTGAGCTCTTCCAGGGAGTAGATCCGCAGGGGGATCAGGCGCATCACCATCCCGACCGTACCGCGCTGCCGGTAGATGTTCACACGGAAGCGGCACCGGTCTTTGTAGGTGAAGGCCAGGTCCATCTCGTTGTGCCGCTCGAACCGTCCGATCTGCTCCGGGGTCATCACGGTGTAGGCGGTGTCCCGGACATCTTCGTCCGACAGGACGGGAAGCTCGGTCTGGCGCACCTTGCCGTCCACGCGCAGGGCAGGGGAGGCACCGGCCTTCAGAAAGATGTCCGAAGCTCGCTCCGCGAGCGCCAGGTCCATGATGGGATCCAGTTCCATTTGCGACAGCAATCCTTTCCTGTCATCGGATGGTTGCCCGGACGGTCTTGAAGGCGCGCGGCAGGCGAAAGAGCGGCGCCTTCCGTCTGTTGGGCCCGGGCAAAAAGAGAGGCGCCGCCCGGAAGCGGCGCCAGCCTCGCTCTGCAGCCGCAGATGGCGGCGCGATCAGTTCAGGATCAAAATGGTGGAGCTGATGGGAATTGAACCCACGACCTCTTCCATGCCAAGGAAGCGCTCTCCCCCTGAGCTACAGCCCCGCAGGCGCCTTTATCTTACCGCAGTCTGCGGGCATCGTCAACGGCCTCAGCGAATTGTCGGCTGCCGGCGGCATGGGCCGCAGGGATACCTTGCCGGGAACTGCGCTGAGCTGAGCGCCAGTCTGAACACATAGGGCCGTTTGACCGATATCAGGAAGGGCGAGCACCTCCCGCGGCGGGAGTCGGTGCGGCCGGTCGAAATCCAGGGCGGGAGCACAAGGGAGACTGCTGCCGGAGGGCTCACGCGTTTGTTTGACACCCCTTCCGGCGGTATGGTAAATTCGCAAGCGGGGGCCGAAAGCGCCGGGCGTGGCGAGCAGGCTTCCCCGAGAGGAACACGGATCACGATGCCCAAGAAGATACTGGCCGTTGACGATGAAAAGCACATCGTCCGGCTCGTGCAGGTGAACCTGGAGCGCCAGGGTTATGAGGTGGTGACCGCTAACGACGGCCGCGAAGCTCTGGAGAAGGTGGAAAGCGAGCGGCCGGACCTGGTGGTGCTGGACGTCATGATGCCTTACATGGACGGGTTCGAGGTCCTGCAGAATCTCCGCCGTAACCCCAGCACCAGGGACATCCCGGTAATTATGTTAACTGCCAAGGCCCAGGATGCCGACGTGTTCCGGGGCTGGCAGTCGGGCGTGGACTGCTATCTCACCAAACCGTTCAACCCCATGGAGCTCATTTCGTTCGTGAAGCGCATCTTCAAATCTATGGAGGACGGCGCGGACGGCGGCGGAAGGTTCGACATCAGCTAAATGGATACGGCGAATCGCGGTGAAGGGCCAAACGTCTTCGCACTCGCAGCCGGCGTGATCACTGCCGTCGTGGTGGCGGGCCTGATCGGACGCCTGCTTTACGAGAGGATGCATCCCTCCGGCAGCGAGCGCGACATCCGGGAGATCATCCGGGAGTGCCAGGCAACCATCGCGCAGATGGACCGGGCGCTCGGAAAGGCCGCCGCGGCAACGGAGGTGTAAGCCGGGCGTCAGGCCGGTCCGCCCTTTTCGAGGCCCGCTTCCCGTTCCGGGGGAGGCGGGCTCTCTTTGTGACGGGGCGGCGCCTGGCGACTTGAGGGAAGGAACGCCGCGAGTGTCCGATAAGATATATTATGTTAACTCCTGCCTCCGCCAACAAAAACGGCCGCCCGGCACGGCTGTCCGCACGTCACTCACCCTGTTCCTCCTCCGCAGAGCCCCCGGTTATCTCTTCCACCGGGCGCGAGGCCTCCTCCAGGACCGCCTCCGTCATATAGACCGGACACTTTGCCCGGAGCGCGAGCGCGATGGCATCGCTCGGCCGCGAGTCCACCGAAATGGCCTTCCCGTTCACGGTCATCCAGATCTTGGCGTAGAAGGTGTCCTGCCACAGATCGTCCACGACGACGCGATCGATCTGCGCTCCCAGGCGCTCTGCCATGTTCTTGAGCAGGTCGTGCGTCAGCGGCCGGTCCGCGGAGGCGCCCTCCAGCGCCATGGAAATCGCGAGAGCCTCGAACCTCCCGATCCAGATCAGAACCGCACGGCCGCGGTTGTCGCGCACCAGCACGAAAGGGTTGCTGAGGGGCGCATCCGAGCTGCGCTCCTCGAACACTCCCACAACCTGGATCTCGCGCTCTTCGAGATTCCTGTTTTCCGCTCCGCCTTCACGCATCTTCCGTCATCCGGTGCTCCGGGCCCGGCCGCGTCCGGGCTGCCGGGAGTGCCGGGCCGGCCGGCAACCGGCCCGGCGGCACACTCACATCGTCTTCGTGGTCTTTTCCACGATGGCCAGGAACTCCGCGTTTGACTTCGTGTGGCGCAGACGGTCGAGCAGCTGCTCGATAGCCTCGACGGGGTCCATGCCGGCCAGAATCCTGTGCAGGGCATAGATCTGCTTCAGGGTGTCCGGCTCATAAAGGAGCTCATCGTGGCGCGTCCCGGAGCGTTTGACATCCACTGCCGGGTAGATGCGCCGTTCCGCAAGGGCCCGGTCCAGCACCAGCTCCATATTGCCCGTTCCCTTGAACTCCTCGAAGATCATGTCGTCCATCCGGCTGCCGGTGTCCACGAGACACGTGGCGAGCACGGTCAGACTTCCGCCCTCCTCGATGTTGCGCGCCGCTCCGAAGAACCGTTTCGGGCGGTAGAGCGCGACGGGATCCAGACCTCCTGAAAGAGTCCTGCCGCTCGGGTTCACCGTCAGGTTCGACGCCCGTCCAAGGCGGGTCAAGCTGTCGAGAAGCACCACCACGTCCTTCCCGGACTCCACCAGCCGCTTCGCCTGCTCGAGCACCATGTCGGCGACGCGCATGTGATTCTCGGGCGGCTCGTCGAAGGTGGAGCTCACCACCACACCGTCTACGGACCGCCGGATGTCCGTGACCTCTTCCGGACGCTCGTCGATCAGCAGGACAATCAGGAAGACTTCCGGGTGATTCGCGCTGATCGCGTTCGCGATGGTCTTCAGCAGCATCGTCTTGCCCGCTTTGGGTGGGGCGACGATCAATCCGCGCTGGCCCTTGCCGATCGGCGCGATAAGGTCGATCAGCCGGGCGCTCAGCTGCCTGGGGTCGTGCTCCATCACGAGACGCTCGTTGGGATAGATGGGTGTGAGGTCGTCGAACGAGCGTCTCTGCCGGGCCGTCTCAGGATCCTGTCCGTTGACCGCCTCAACCCTGAGCAGCCCGTAGTATTTTTCGGAATCCTTCGGGGGACGGACCTGCCCTGACACGGTGTCTCCGGTCTTCAGTCCGAACCGCTTTATCTGGGACTGGGAGACGTAGACGTCGTCGGGAGCCGGGGCGAAGTTCTTGCCCCTCAGAAAGCCCCACCCGTCCGGAAGGATCTCCAACACCCCCTGCCGCCAGAGATAGCCGCTGTTCTGAGTCTGGCGCTCCATGATACGGTTCACCAGCTCATGCTTGCGGCGCGTGTCAACTTCGATGTTGAGCTCTCTGGCGATCTTCTGAAGTTCCTCGATATCCTTCGAATCGAGGGTGGCTAGTTCCAGTGTTTCCACGTGTGGGTCACCTCATCTGGTAAAGGGAGCGGGCCTCCCGCGCGGCTGTCCGCCGCGCTTCCGACGCCTTGGAGGCTCGCTCCAGATACGAAGCAGGGAAAACCACGCCAGTTCATGTCCGGCCGGGATTGCACGGGCCGGATATCTAAAGCCACGCCCCGGGAGTCCGGGGATCGCGTCTGGGAATCCGGGAAATCGGTCTCAGGCTGCAAGCGTTTCCGGGGAGGCAGCCAGCGTCGCAAGTATTATATACCCCTCCCCTGCCCTGCGCAACAGACTTTCTACCTTCGAGTATCGGCTGACCGAGCGGCCGTCTCTCATCCGCCGCCATACACTTCCGGCTTCAGCACGCCGATGAAGGGCAGGCTGCGATACTCCCCGGCATAGTCCAGCCCGTAGCCGACGACATACTTGTCCTCGACCAGAAAGCCCGTATAGTCGATCTTCACGCCCATCTCCCGGCGGCCGGGCTTGTCCAGCAGCGTGCAGACCCGCACGCTCGCGGCCTTGCGGGAGCGCAGGTTCTCCAGCAGATACGATAGCCGCAGCGTCCAGCCCGTGTCTACAATATCCTCCACCACGAGAACGTGCTTGCTGACGAGGCTTTCGTCCAGATCCTTGATGATGCGCACGACACCTGCCGAGCGGCTGTCGGCACCGTAGCTGGAGATGGCCACGAAGTCGTAAGCCACCGGAATCTCGATGGCCCGGACCAGGTCCGCAAGGAAGATGGCGGCGCCTTTCAGCACCCCCACCAGGATCAGGTCCTTGCCTTCGTAGTCCCGGGAGATCTGCTGCCCGAGCTCCTTGACGCGGGAAGCGATCTGCTCTTCCGTCAGAAGTATCTGAGCGATGTCATCGCGAAGGTTCATTCTTCAGGACTCATTCCCACTCGATCGTCGCAGGCGGCTTCGAGCTGATGTCCAGCACCACCCGGTTGACGCCCGGCACTTCGTTCGTGATGCGGTTCGAAATGCGCTCCAGCACCTCGTAGGGCAGGCGGGCCCAGTCCGCCGTCATCACATCGTCGCTGGTGACGGCTCTCACGCAGATGGGATAGGCGTAAGTCCGTTGATCGCCCATCACTCCCGTGCTGCGGATGGGCAGCAGCACCGCGAATGCGTGGAACAGCTGCCGGTACAGCCCCGCTCTCTTGATCTCATCCACCACGATCCAGTCCGCCCGCCGCAGCGTTTCCAGGCGTTCCCGGGTCACCTCCCCGATGATGCGGATGGCCAGCCCGGGCCCGGGAAACGGCTGACGCCACACCAGCTCGCTCGGCAGGCCGAGCTCCGTCGCCACCGCGCGCACCTCGTCCTTGAACAGGTCCCGCAGCGGCTCCAGAAGTTGGAAGTTCATCTTCTCCGGCAGCCCGCCGACGTTGTGATGCGTCTTGATGAGAGCGGCGTTCTTCGTGCCGCTCTCCACGACATCCGGATACAGCGTTCCCTGTGCCAGGAAGTCGAATTCCCCGAGGCGGCCGGCTTCCTCCTCGAAGACCCGCACAAACTCCTCGCCGATGATCTTGCGCTTCCGCTCAGGGTCGGTGACTCCCTCGAGCTTTGCCAGAAAACGGTCCGTGGCGTCCACATAGACCAGGTTCATCTCGAAGTGCTGGTCGAAGGCGGCCCGGACCCGCTCCGGCTCCTCGAGCCGCAGAAGGCCGTGATTCACGAAGATGCAGGTGATCTGGTCCCCGATGGCCCGGTGCACCAGGGCCGCGGTGGTCGAACTGTCCACCCCGCCGCTCAGAGCGCAAAGCACACGGCCCTTCCCCACCCTCCGCGCCACCCAGTCGGTGGCCTCGTTCACGAAGGACTCGATGGTCCACTGCCCCTCGCAGCCGCAGAACTGATACAGGAACTGGCGGAGGATCTCGATGCCCCACGGCGTGTGGGCCACCTCGGGGTGGAACTGCACTCCGAAAAGCTTCTTCTCAACATTGGCCATCGCCGCAACGGGGGAGTTCACTGTCGAGGCGATGGTCTCGAATCCGGGCGGGGGCTCCTGGACCAGGTCCCCGTGGCTCATCCAGCAGATGAGCTCCGGGTTCAGGCCGTCGAAAAGGGGGGCTCCCTCGCGGACGTGCAGCTCCGTCTTGCCGTATTCCCGGTTCTCCCCGGGAAGGACTTTGCCGCCCAGCTGATGAGCCATCAGCTGCATTCCGTAACAGATGCCCAGCACCGGGATGCCCAGCTCGAACAGGCGGGGATCGGCTGCCGGAGCTCCCTCTTCGTAGACGCTGGAGGGGCCTCCGCTCAGGATGATGCCGCGTGGATTGCGGGACAGTATCTCTTCGAGGGGCGTGTCATAGGAGAGAAGCTCGCTGTAGACGTGGCACTCGCGGACCCGGCGCGTGATGAGCTGGCTGTACTGCGCTCCGAAGTCCAGCACCACGACGCGCTCTTCAGGAGCGGCGATGTGCTCCAGCTTCAAGTCCCCTGCCCCACCTTCTGCGCGCGCTGGTGGGCTTTGCCCTCGCTCGGAATCGCCGGAGCGATGACCATTTCGGCGGTCTGCATCTCCCGTATGGTCCGCTTCCCGCAGTAGCCCATCGCGACCTTCAGTGCGGTGACAAAGTTCATGGTCCCGTCGTCGGAGCGCGCCGGACCGAAGAGGATCTGCTCCAGCGTACCCATCTCCCCCACCCGGATGCGGGTGCCGCGCGGCAGGCCCGGGTGGCTGGTGGCCATCCCCCAGTGCCATCCCCGTCCCGGCGCCTCGGCGGCCGCCGCGATGGGCGAACCGATCATGACCGCATCCGCGCCGGCCACGATGGCTTTCACGATGTCCCCTCCGGTGCGCATGCCGCCGTCGGCGATGACCGTAACGCGTTTGCCCGTCCGGGAGTGGAAATCGTCGCGGGCGGCTGCGGCGTCCGCAACGGCGGTCACCTGCGGAACGCCGATTCCGCACACGCGCCGCGTGGTGCAGGCCGCGCCGGGACCGACGCCGACGAGGACGGCATCCGCCCCGGCCTCCATCAAAGAGAGCGCTCCCTCGTAGTTGACGACGTTCCCCACGACAACCGGCACACCGGCATCCCGGCAGAGATCACGTATGCTGAGGGACACCCCCTGGCTCGAGTAGTGGTTGGCGCTGGTCACAGTGGACTGAATGACCAGGATGTCCAGTCCCGCATCCAGTGCGGCCCTCCCCACGGTATCGAAGGCCGCCGGAGTGACCGAGGCGGCCGCAAGCGTTCCCTCCTCCTTGATCTCACGCACCCGGCAGGCCACCAGCTCGGGCTTGACCGGCTCCCGGTAGATGGTCTGCAGGAGTGCCACCACCTCCTCCTGCGGGGCGGAGATGACGCGCTCCAGCTGCTCGTCGGTGTTCTCATAGCGTGTGAAAAGCCCTTCCAGATTCAGTACGGCCAGCCCGCCCAGGCGGCCCATGATCCGGCAGATGCGGGGACTCACTGCGCCGTCCATGGCGGATGCCAGGAAAGGGATTCGGAAGGTGTGCGGCCCGATGGCGAAAGAGGTGTCGGTGTCGTTCGGGTCAACCGTCACCGACCCGCAGGCGACGGACACTTCATCGAACCCGTATGAGCGCCGCGCCCACTTGTGTCCCCCCAGCAGAACTTGCAAAAAGGGCTTACCTCCTGTTGTTTTCAGTGTATCCTATCCCGCTCCTCGGGTGCTGTCAACGCTGACGGCCGGCCCGTCCCGGAGATCAACCCCGGACGGGCATCCTCAGGCGCCCCGCCCTTGAAACCGCGGACCACTGTCACATAAAATGCGGCAAGGAAGGAGCCTTCGCCGCCGATGCCACCACGCCAGCCGACCCTGACCCGTCTTCCCATCACCCTGCGTCCGGACCCCCGCAGGGTCATCGCCCGCTTCTTTGGAGCGGACGACAACCGGAACCGCAGGCGCCTCGAGAGGATCCTGTCCCTGCCCGACAACGTTGCGGAGCGGCTGCTCGCCCGCCTCGAGGAAGATTACGGACATCAGCACCGGGACCTGGTGGAGATCTGGATGGCGCACTTCGAGCGGGTCGCCCCGCTCCTCCCGGTGGCCTGGCAGAACGTTCCGGAACGCCGGAGGCTGCTTGCGGGGGCGTACTTCACGATGGAGTACGCCGTCGAGTCCTCGGCTCTTTTCAACCCGTCCATCGTCCCGCTGCCGGATCAGTCCCCTGCCCCGCCCGGCACCACCCGGTTTTTGATGAGCCTGAGGGCCACAGGCGAAGGACACATCTCGTCCGTTGTGTTCCGCCGCGGCAGCATCGACCGGAACAACCACCTCATCATCGAGGAGGCCGGGGCGGTCGCCCGGCCGCTTCAGGATGTTCCGGATGCGGAGTTCGACACGTCCCGGTATCGCGTGGCGCTGGCGGAGGCGGGGCTGCTGGGACCTCTGGAAGAGCAGGTGCTGGAGCGGCTCGGCCTGTCTTTCAGTATGGAGGAACTCGAGCGCGAGCTTCTGGCAGTCCGTGCCGCCTCACCCACCGAGGGTGCCTGGGAGCAGACCTACCGGAACATGACCGCCGTCGCCCGTTCCAGCTACAAACTGCTGATCGGAGATGACGTCTCGGTCGCCGAGGCGGTCATCTTTCCGCGAAGCGAGAACGAGAGCCGCGGCATAGAGGATCTCAGGCTTACGCTGTTCACGGAGGAGGACGGCTTCCGGCACATCTATGGCACCTACACGGCTTACAACGGCACGGCCATCTTTCCCACACTGATGGAGACGGGCGATCTGCGCGTCATCACCATCGCAACGCTGACGGGCCGGTGCGCGCGAAACAAGGGGATGGCGCTGTTCCCCAGGCGGATCGGCGGGCGATACGTCTGCTCCGGCAGGATCGATGGGGAGAACCTCTACATCCTGTATACGGACAACATTCTGGTCTGGAACGAGGCGTATCTTGCCATGGAGCCGGTGCACTGGTGGGAGTTCTCGGTCATCGGGAACTGCGGTTCTCCGATCGAGACTCCGGAGGGCTGGCTGCTGCTCACCCACGGCGTGGGGCCGATGCGCCAGTACTGCATCGGAGCCGCCCTGCTGGATCTGAAAGACCCGACGAAAGTCCTGGGACGGAGCCGCGAGCCTCTCATCGCCCCCGAAGAGGATGAACGGAGCGGATACGTGCCGAATGTGGTCTACACCTGCGGCGCGATGCTCCATAACGACGTCATCCTGATCCCGTATGCGCTGAGCGACCATTCCACCACCTTCGCCTACGTGCCGCTGGAAGAGCTGCTCGCTTCTCTGGAGTGAAAGCCTCCTCACCGGGCCGTCATTCCAGAAGCAGGTCCGCCACCACCGGCCGATGATCGGAGCCGTGGGTCCGCGGCACCCAGGTCCGCAGGGCGCGAACGCCCTTTCCGGTGAAAATGTGGTCTATGCGCAGCAGGGGGATGTCGGAGGGGTACGTCGCGCCAAAGCCGCGTCCCGCCTGCCTGAAAGAGTCCGACAACCCCCGGGCCGGCATCCGGCGATAAAACACTCCGCGGGGAGGCATGTTGAAGTCGCCCGCCACGATGCACGGCCCGTCGCCGCTCTGCACCCACTGCCGGACGCGCTCCAACTGCTCGCCTCTGACCCGCGCCGTCTGCCTGAGATGATCGGGAGCGCGCCGGCCGCTCCGGGCCAGGGAACTGCCGGTGGAGGAGGTCATCAGGTGGACGTTCAGCACTCTGAGGGAGCGGCCGCCCACAGACAGGACCGCCGAAAGCGCGATGCGGCGAGGGCCGCTGTCGCGCAGAGGCCAGGCGGCAACGCTCCGTACGGGGAGTCTGCAGAGCATCGCCACCTCGTCGCCGGCCAGGTAGGTCCGGTAGCCGGGCAGAAGCTGCGCGAGACGCGGCATCGGATCCGGCCAGCTTCGGAAAGCGTTGCACTCCTGAAGAAGGACGACATCGGGATTCTGGCGCCGGATGTCCCGCGCAACGGCCTCGATTCCCAGGGAGCCGTGGTGGATATTGTAGGTCATGACGCGGAGGGAGGGGCGTGTGCCCGTGTCCTGAGAGGCCAGACTCAGACCCAGCAGCTGAAACGCTCCGAACGCCAGCACCACAATGTTCGCCAGCGCGAGCCAGACGCGGCGCCTGGCGAGCGAGGCGAGCAGCAAGAGTGCGGAGGGCACAAGGAAGGGATGCTGCGGCACATACGCCAGCAGTGTGGTCGTCCAGTGTCGCTCCCCCACCAGGTCCCCGGCGGCCCATACTGCGGCGACCAGGACGGCGCCGGCTGCCGTGAGCAGCCGCAGCGCATCCAGCCGGTCTCTGGAGGGTTTGCGGCGCGGTGTCACCGTTCAGGAGGCATCGCTGCCTGTGCTGCCGGGCGGCCGCCGCGTGTGCCGAGGCGGTCCCCCGGGCCGGGAGACCGCCTCGCGGATCGGTTCCGCCGCTGTTCCGGCTGCGGCGAACGGGCGCATTGCGCTACATGTCGTAGTCATCGTATCCGCCGGAGGGCGGTGCGGGCGCCTTCTTCTTCTCGGGCTTCTCCGAGATCAGCGTCTCCGTGGTGAGGACCATTCCGGCGATGGAGGCCGCGTTCTGCAGGGCGCTCCTCGTGACCTTCACCGGGTCCACGATACCCGCCGGGATCATCTCCACGATCTCACCGGTAAGGGCGTTGAACCCGAATCCGGGCTTCTCCTGCCGCCGGACGTCGGCGATGACCACGGATCCCTCGTATCCGGCGTTCTCGGCGATCTGCCGGAGAGGCTCCTCCAGAGCGCGCTTCACGATGTTCGCGCCGATGGCCTCGTCGCCCTTGAGCTTCAGCTTGTCCAGAGCGGGCTGGATGTTCAGAAGCGCGGTGCCGCCGCCGGGGACGATCCCTTCCTCAATGGCCGCGCGGGTGGCCGACAGAGCATCCTCGAACCTGTGCTTCTTCTCCTTCAGCTCGGTCTCCGTCGCGGCGCCGACGCGGATGACCGCCACGCCGCCGGCGAGCTTCGCCAGCCGCTCCTGCAGCTTCTCGCGGTCGTATGAGGAATCCGTCGTCTCGATCTGATTCTTGATCAGCTGGATGCGGCCTGCGACGGCCTCGCGGCTGCCGCCGCCCTCCACGATGGTGGTCTTCTCCTTCGTGATGACCACCTTCTTGGCGGTCCCGAGCCTGGAGATATCGACGTTCTCGAGCTTCAGGCCGAGGTCCTCGCTGATGAACTCACCGCCCGTCAGGATGGCGATGTCGCGCATCATCTCCTTCCGGCGATCGCCGAACCCCGGGGCCTTCACCGCGGCGCACTGCAGAATCCCGCGCAGACGGTTGACCACCAGCGTCGCCAGAGCGTCGCCGTCCACGTCCTCGGCGATGATGACCAGCGGCCGCCGCGTCTGCGCCACCCGCTCCAGGAACGGCACCAGGTCCGCCGCCGACGAGATCTTCTTCTCGTGGATGAGGATGAGCGGATTCTCGAAGACCGCCTCCATCCGCTCGGCGTCCGTCACCATGTACGGGGAGATGTAGCCCTTGTCGAACTGCATCCCCTCCACCACCTCGACATCGGTGAGGCTGGCTTTGGACTCCTCCACAGTGATGACGCCGTCACGGCCCACCTTGTCCATCGCGTCGGCGATGAGCTCGCCGATCTCCCGGTCGTTTCCGGCGATGGAGGCGACGTTGGCCACCTCCTCCTTGGTCTCGACGGGCGTGGCGATCTTCTTGAGCTCGTCGACAGCCTTCTCGACCGCCTTGTCGATGCCGCGCTTGACGGCCAGGGGATTCCCGCCGGCGGTCACATACTTCAACCCCTCCGAGATGAGGCACTCGGCCAGGACAGTGGCCGTGGTCGTCCCGTCTCCGGCCACGTCATTGGTCTTGGACGCCACTTCCCGGAGCAGCTGCGCGCCCATGTTCTCGTAGGGCTCGGGCAGCTCGATCTCCTTGGCCACAGTGACGCCGTCCTTGGTGATGGTCGGCGAGCCCCATTTCTTCTCCAGCACGACATTTCGTCCTCGCGGGCCGAGCGTCACTTTGACCGCGGCGGCGACCAGGCTCGCCCCCCGCTCCAGAGCCCTCCGCGCATCCTCGTCATAGATAATCTGCTTGGCAGCCATAATCAGTCAGTCTCCCGTTCTGTTCCTCCCGGCCTCGGTCACTCCACGATCGCGTAGATGGAGTCCTCGTCCAGGATGATGTAGTCCTTCCCGTCCTGCTTGAACTCCGTGCCGCCGTACTTTGCGTAGATGACCTTCTGCCCTTCCTTGACGGCGACGGGAGCCCGGTTGCCGTCGTCCAGAATGCGGCCCGGGCCGACGGCGACGACGATGCCCTCCTGCGGCTTCTTCTTGGCGGTGTCGGGAAGGATGATGCCTCCGGAGCTCGTCTCCTCCTCCGGCAGCGGCTCCACCACCACTTTGTCGAACAGAGGTTGAATCATAATGTCCACTACTCCTCCTGAAGCAGACTGGGTCAGCGGCGCGTGCAGCCGGGCGCGCGCGTGCAACCGCGGTTCCGGGCCGCAGTCCCGCCGCTGCGACGGAAAATGCGTTAGCACTCGAGGGGCACGAGTGCTAATCCGTCAAGATATTACCCACCCCTCCCGAAGGTGTCAATACGAATGGAAAGCTCAGGCAGGGCCGAACCGCGCAGACGGGCGGCGCCGCGTTCAGCCTCCCGTCTGGATGCGCGCGGCTTCCAGGGTGTTTTCAAGGAGCATCGCGATCGTCATAGGCCCCACGCCTCCCGGCACGGGGGTGATCCATCCTGCCACGCCCCTTGCCTCCTCGAAGTGGACATCGCCGACATCCCGGTCCCTGCCGGGCACCCTGTTGTAGCCGGCGTCGATGACGCATGCGCCCGGCCGGATCCAGTCCGCGCGCACCATCTCCGCCTTCCCCACGGCGGCCACGAGGATGTCAGCCTCCCTGCAGATTGCGGGAAGATCCTGTGTCCGGCTGTGGCAAACGGTGACCGTCGCATGCCGTTCCAGAAGGAGCAGCGCGGCAGGTTTCCCGAGAATGATGCTCCGGCCGATGACGACGGCTCTGCGCCCTTGCATCGGGACGCCATACTCGTCCAGAAGCCGGACGATCCCCAGGGGGGTGCAGGGGCGGAAAGACGGCTGCCCGGTGACCAGCCTTCCCAGGCTCAGGCTGGAGATACCGTCCACATCCTTCTCCGGGGAGACTTCATCCAGGATGGCCTGCTCGTCCAGATGGCCGGGGACCGGATGTTGAACCAGGATTCCGTGCACAAGCGGGTCGGCGTTCAATGTGCGGACAAGCTCCAGAACCTGCTCCTGCGAGGAATCGGCGGGCAGCCGGTGGGTCTCGGAGCGCATCCCTGCGGCCTCGGCGGCGCGCTTCTTCATGCCCACGTAGGTGACGGACGCCGGGTCCTCGCCCACCAGCACCACGTCCAACCGCGGCGTGATCCCCGTCCGCAGAACAAGCTCGCCCGCCCGCTCCGCAAGTGCTCCCCGGATCCTGCGGGCTGTCGCAGATCCGTCCAGAATGATGGCGCTCAACTCAGGTGCTGTCCTCCTGCGCGCCGCGGATGATCCTCGCCGCCGCGGAAAGAACACCGTTGACGAACCGGCCCGATTCCTCGGACCCGTAGGTCTTTGCGAGGTCCACGGCTTCGTTGATGATGACGGCAGCGGGCGCATCCGGCCTGCTCCGCAGCTCAAAGAGCGCAAGCCGCAGCACGTTGCGGTCCACGCTGCTCTGCCGCTCGACGGTCCAGTCAGGCGCAAGCCGGTTCACCAGCGCATCCGACTCCGCGGCCGCCTGCCAGGCCCCCGCCGCATATTCCACGCCAGTCTCCAGCGCCTCCGGAGACAATTTCGCGTTCTCGCGCGCGGCGGCAATGGCCTCGTCGAGCGTCAGGCGGGCCACGTCCGCCTGGAACAGGAGATTCAAAGCCAGCTCCCGGGCGGCCCGCCGCGTGGACTTTGCCGTCCGCGACATGGTCAGGCCGCTTCGCGGCCGGCGGCGGCCAGCTTGCGAGTCACGAAGGTGGTGTTGAAATCGCCCTTGCGATAGGCCGGGTCCAGCAGGATGCGGGTATGCAGGGGAGTGTTGGTCTTCAGCCCCTCGATCTTCAGTTCGCTGAGACACCGCAGCATCCGGGCCATCGCCTCCTGCCGGTCGCGTCCCCAGACGATCAGCTTGCCGAGGAGGGGGTCGTAATACGGCGGCACGCGGTAGCCCTGGTAGACATGCGACTCCACGCGCACCCCCGGCCCGCCCGGCCACAGCAGGCGCGTGATGGTGCCCGTGGAAGGGCGGAAGTCGTTCTCGGGATTCTCCGCGGTGATGCGGCACTCGATGGCGTGGCCGTTGAAGGTGATATCCTTCTGGGCGAAGGGCAGCTTCGCCCCTGCCGCGATCTCAATCTGCTGCTTCACCAGGTCCACGCCGGTGATCATCTCCGTGACGGGATGCTCCACCTGGATGCGCGTGTTCATCTCCATAAAGTAGAAGTTGCTGTCCTCATCCACCAGGAACTCCACCGTTCCGGCGCTGTGATAGCCCACCGCTCGGGCGGCGCGGACCGCAGCTTCGCCCATCCTCGCCCGCACTCTGGAATCCAGAAACGCGCAGGGAGCCTCCTCGATCATCTTCTGGCGCCGGTTGTTCTGGATGGAGCACTCCCGCTCGCCCAGGTGCACGTAGTGGCCGTGCTGGTCTCCCAGCACCTGCACCTCCACGTGGCGGGCGTTCTCGATGAGCTTCTCAATATACACCTCGCCCGACCCGAAGGCCGCCTCGGACTCCTGGATGGCGGTGCGCACCGCAGGAAGGAGGTCGTCGGGGTTGTCCACCCTGCGGATGCCGCGCCCTCCGCCTCCGGCCGCAGCCTTGATCAGGAGCGGATAGCCCACCCGGGCGGCCGTCCGGATGGCGTCCTGGTCGTTGGAGATGACACCGCGGGCGCCGGGAATCACCGGAACCCTTGCGCTCTGCACAATCTCCCGGGCACGCGCCTTGTCCCCCATCTTCTCGATGGCGGATGAGGGCGGCCCGATGAAGATCAGATTGCAGGCCTCGCAGGCTTCGGCGAAGCTGGGAGACTCAGAGAAGTAACCGTATCCCGGGTGGATGGCGTCCGCTCCCGTGATGATGGCGGCGCTGATGATGTTGGGCATGTTGAGGTAGCTGTCCTTGCTCGCGGGGGGGCCAACGCAGACGGCCTCATCCGCGAGCTGGACGTGCAGGCTTTCCGCGTCCGCCTCGGAGTAGACCGCCACCGATGCGATCTTCATTTCGCGGCAGGCACGGATGATGCGGACGGCGATCTCGCCCCGGTTCGCGATCAAAACTTTCTTGATGGCAGGCATTTGGTCAAGTGGCCTCCGCTTCAGTAATGGCGAACAGTTGCTGGCCGTACTCCACGGGCGAACCGTCCTCCACGAACACCTCGCGCACCACGCCGGCCGCGGGGCATTTCACCTCGTTCATGAGCTTCATGGACTGGATCAGCCCCAGAGTCTGCCCTGCCCGGACCTCGGCGCCCGGCAGAATCCCATCCACCTGGTGGAAGATGCCGACCATTCCCGCCCGTATCAGGGTGCCTTCAGGCTCTCCGGCACCGGCGCCCGGGCCCTCTTCCGGACCCTGCCCTTCCGTGGCCGTGGATTCCTCGGAGACCGGGTATTCCCCCTGAGGGACCGGCGCTCCGCGCCTGACCCGAACCGTCAGCTCTCCGGCGCTCACCTGCACTTCCGAGACTGCCGACTCGTGAAGAAGCGCGACCAGTTTTTCCACCAGAGCAATATCCAAAGCGCCTAGACCTGCACTTTCAGAAACAGCCACTCCACCAGCCGCAGCAGCCAGGTGAGAGTCATCACGAAGAGGAAGACCATGAATCCCCAGAAGACGATCGAACTGGCGAACGCCTCTCCAACGGAGGACGCCATCGGCCCGGCCTGGGGCGCCCTGAAGGCCAGCGACGAGGCGACCGCGTCCAGCTTCTCGACCGAGAAAAGCAGCGCCCGCCGTATCCAGTCTGCGCCGGACCAGAGTATACCGAAAGCCGCCACGAACGCGAAAGGCACTGCCAGCCTGTATTTGAACCGTTGATGCTCTCCGTAAATGGGGCACGAGCGGCACCGCTCCCTTTTCTGAGCCGCACTAAGCGTCTTCACCGGCCCCGTGAGCGCGGACTGCATCCGCGCGAAGAACTGCTGCGCCCCCTCGCGCATCTCCCGGGCGCGCAGAACGATCCTTTCCTCGCAGAAGCACCCCTCTTTGCGGCGCCAGCAGGGGGTCCTCTCCAGATATCTCGGACAGAAACTCCTCACATATGGCCTGCAGAAGCCGGTCTGCCAGCATCGCAGAGGAACGGCTGCGGGACGCGGCACCCAGTCTGGGTCATGGGGAACGTCCACCGAACGGCTCCGGCGCCCTGCCAGAACGTCGCCCACCCGGAAGAGGAGATGGATGAACAGCAGGACCGTGCCGGCGGCCGCGCAGGCCGCTCCTCCCCGGCGGGCGGCGTCCGACACCAGCGCCGCTCCCTCCGCATACCCGGCGGGGAAAAGGTGCGGAGCCGCAGCGGGCATCGCCCACAGCAGGGCCGCGCCCGCGAGAGCCAGCAGATACCCGGCGGATACTTCTCCACGGAACTTCCAGCCCGCCGAAACCGCGAGGATCCCGATTCCCCAGACCAGCGCCCTCAGGCCGAGCGCGAACCGTGCCGTGACGCCGGCCCGCAACGCTGGATCCGGCGGGATCTGCCCTCCAGGAAAGGCGGTGAAGACGCCGTAGGCGACATACGCCAGGGCAAGCGCGGTGATGAACGTCCCGAGGCTCAGCGCCGCGCCGGCCGCCGCGTCCAGAGCCTGCCGCAGAGGTTCGCCTGCAGCCCCCCTCGCCTCTTCACGTCCTCCATGTGGGTTCCGGTCCATCGCTTCCGGCCGCACTTGTCTGCTCTTCCCCCTGCAGCGCCGCCCCGGCTGATGGCCGCACTGACGCCGCGCTCTTAGCGCACCCGCTCCATGTATTCGTCGGTGCGGGTGTCCACGCGGATCCTGTCACCAACGTTGATGAAGAATGGCACCTGCACCACCGCGCCTGTTTCCAGAGTGGCCGGCTTGGAACCGCCCGATGCCGTGTCCCCCCGGACTCCCGGGTCCGTCTCCGTCACCTCGAGCTCCACGAAGAAAGGAATCTCCACCCCGATGATGTTTCCCTCGTGGACGAGCGCGGTCACGTCCGTGTTCTCCTTGAGGTATTTGACCTGGTCACCGAACAGGGACGCGTTGACCGGGACCGACTCGTAGCTCTCCATGTCCATCAGGATGTAATCGTCGCCTTCGTGATAGAGATACTGCATAGTTTTGCGTTCGACGACGGCCTGGTCCATGCGCTCGCCCGCCCGGAAGGTCTTGTCGATGACCGCTCCCGTCTTGAGGTTCTTCAACTTCGTCCGGACGAACGCTCCGCCCTTACCCGGTTTGACATGCTGGAACTCGATGATGGTGAAGATCTCCCCGTCCTGGATGATGTGGAGACCATTCCTGAAATCACTGGTGTCGATCAAGCCCGGATGACCTTTCCTTCGTGTATACTGACTTACGCCTGCCCGGGGGCAGGCGGTCCGGCTGATTGTAGCATGCGCTCAGCCGGCCGGGCAATCGCGGGCCGTGGCGCCGGCAGGAGGCCGGATCGCCGCTATCCGGCCCGAAAACGTTCGCAGGATCGCTGAAAAGATGGACAGTACCCGGAGTCTTGCTCTTGAAAGAGATGCTCTGCTGTCTCCGCGATCGCTTGCGGAGGCGGTCTTCTATGTGCTATGCGGGGCGGCGCTGCTTACGGCGTCCGCGCAGCTGCGCATTCCGCTTGGCTTCACTCCCGTTCCGGTGACGGGCCAGACTCTGGCACTGGTGCTTCTCGGGACGATGCTCGGATGGCGCGCCGGAGCGGCAGCTGCGGCGGCGTATGTAGCGGCGGGCTTCGCCGGACTGCCGGTTTTCGCCGGGTTCTCGACGGCGGCCGGCTCGCTGCCCACGCTGGGCTATCTGTTCGCCTTTCCCGCCGGAGCCGCGACTGCCGGACTGGTCTGGAGCAGGCGGCGCTCGGACTCCGCGGTGACCGCCGTCGCCGCGGGGCTGGCCTGCATGGGGGTGGTGCACCTGGGCGGAATGAGCTGGCTGGCCGCCATGAATGCTTTCTCGACCGGCATAAGCTCGGCCTGGTGGCTTGCCTTCCTGCAGGGGAGCCTGCCGTTCATTCTTGTGGATGCGGCAAAATCGGTGATCGCGGCGGCTCTGATCACCGCAGCGCACCGGGCAGCGTCAGGACGGGGAAGGTTCAGGCCGGGGGCCTGAACGCGGGCCGTTCAGGCTCCCCTGGAGCCCGGCGGCCGTCGCAGGCCTGCCGCCTCCAGCGCGAACACGCCCAGCGCCGCCGCGAGCAGCAGCACTCCCGAAGTCCCGGCGGCACGGGGTGAAAGCCATCGGCTGAACTCCTCGCCGGCAGCAGGGGCGGCCAGCTGCCACACGAACAGCCCTCCGGCCAGTGCCATCAGTACGAACGAGGGCCGGAACGGAAGCTCCGAAGGCAGGCGGAGCGGCGTCCTGCGGCGTGTGGACGGGGCGCGGCGGAATGTCGGGCGACGCTGCCGGCCGGCGGGGCGCGCCCCATGGCTGGCGGCACGGACGCGGTTGGATCTCTGCCGTTTTCGGGTCACCTCTTTCAGATCTCCTCCTCACGCCACCCCTGTCGACCGATCAGGGGCACGAACACGCACTCATCCCCGTAATCCACCTCCAGGCGCCCGCCGCGCATCGAAGCCACACAAAGTCTCTGGGAGAAGCGGTCTCCGACGGGCACGACCAGCTTGCCCCCCTCGGCCAGCTGGGCGGCAAGCGCCTGCGGTAGCTCGGGGGCCGCGCAGGCCACGATGATCCGGTCGAAAGGCGCCTCTTCGGGCAGTCCGAGCGACCCGTCGCCCACCACCACCCGGACGTCCGCCATTCCCAGCCTGTTCAGCCGGTCAGCCGCGGCGGCGGCAAGTTCCGGGATGCGTTCCACCGTAAACACCCGAAGCCCCATCCGCGCGAGAAGAGCCGCCTGATAGCCGCTTCCCGTCCCCACCTCGAGCGCCTTCTGACCGGGCGAGGCGTTCAACGCCTTTAGCATGATCCCGATCATAAGAGGCTGCGAAATGGTCTGCCCGTGGCCGATCGGCAGCGCTGAGTTCTCGTAGGCCCGGGAGAGCTGCTCCGGCGGAACGAAGAGCTCACGCGGAACGCTGCGGAATGCGTCCAGAACGGCGGGATCGGTGATCCCGCGAGGAATGAGGCTCTCCGCGATGAGACGCTCCGCGTCCTGACGCCGTCCGGGACTGCCCTGTGAATCCCTCACCGTTTCCCGCCTCCCGCCCGGCCGCGCTCGAACTCGACCACGGCCGCCATCTCCGGCGGCATCGGAGCGGAGAGGTCCAGATTCTCCCCGGTGAACGGGTGGGCGAACGACAGCCGGGCTGCGTGCAGGGCCTGGCCTCCCAGCTTCTGCAGCAGCAGGTCGAACTGCCGTTGCTCGTCCGGCGCTGCGCGCGAGAGCTTCCTGCGTCTGGTGTAGACAGGATCTCCCACGACTTCGTGTCCGGCGTAGTGGCAGTGCACACGGATCTGGTGCGTGCGGCCGGTCCGGAGCCGGGCTTCGACGAGAACCGTGTCCGTGAAGCGCTCCAGCACGGTGATCTCTGTGACGGCCTCGCGGGCGCGGGAAGGGCCCTGAGCCGGAAGGACGGCCATCCTCTCCGGGTGGGAGGGGTCTCGTCCGATGGCCGCGTCCACCACGGCCCGTTCGAACCGCGGGCTGCCCCACAGCAGCGCCAGATAGCGGCGGTCGAACTCCCTCGCAGCCACCATCCGGGTCAGCCGCGTCATCGCCTCGGGCGTGCGGGCGATCACCATGAGGCCGGAGGTGTCCTTGTCCAGCCGGTGGACGATGCCCGGCCTTTCCGGGGAGTCCGCCGAGGGCAGGGTGCCGAACCGGGCTGCAAGCGCGTTCACAAGGGTCCCGGAGCTCCGCCCCGCCCCTGGGTGCACCGCCAGACCCAGGGGCTTGTTCAGCACCGCCAGATGGACGTCCTCGTAGACGACGTCCAGCGGGATCTCTTCAGGAGCCACACTCCAGGGAGCGCCCGTGTCCAGGCTGCCCGAGATCCGGCTCCCCTCCTCGACCGCGTGACGCGGCGGCCGATGCGCGCCGTCCACGAGTACGTCGCCACCGAGGATGGCCCTCTTGAGCCGGGTGCGGGATACTTCGGGCAGCCGGCGGGCGAGGAAGAGGTCGAGCCGGAGGCCGGCTTCCTCGCGGGTGACCGTAAACTGGAAAGCCGGGGTCACGCCCGCCTAGGCCTCCCAGGGGCGCGAGCGATCAGGAGCGCTCCGGCCAGAAGCAGAACGAGGCTGGCAGCCTGCCCCTGAGTCAGTCCGCCGGCAAGTTCCTGCGCCGTGGCCCCGCGCCTGAGAAACTCGAGGAAGAAGCGCTCCAGGCTCGAAAGCACCAGCCAGCTTCCGAAGAGCGCTCCGGGGCGTGGCCCGCGCCTCTCGAGGCGCACGAGGAGCAGGAAAATGAGAAAGCTGAGGGCGGTGGAGTAGAGCTGGACGGGGTGGCTTGGCGGAGTGAGGGCGTCACCCCCGTCCGCGTGGAACCGGACCGCCCAGGGGACGCGGGTCTCGCACCCGTAGCAGCATCCGTTCAGGAAACACCCGACCCGGGCGATGGAGTACCCCAGCGCCAGGCTGGGGGCGCAGACGTCGGCGACATCGGCCAGACGGAAGCCCCGGCGAACAGCCCAGACGGCGACCGAAACCGCCCCTGCGGCCAACCCTCCAAAGAAGGTCAGGCCGCCGTCCCAGATGGCGAACGCGGAGAGCGGGTCGCCGGCGAAGACATCCCGGTTGAGCAGGACGTAAGTCAGACGCGCTCCCGCAAGCCCGGTCAGAAGCGCCAGAAGGCCGGCATCGACCATCGCAGACTCCGGAATCCCCCGGCCTGGGGCCGCCCGCGAGGCCCTCCAGATGGCCGCAAGGGTCCCGAGTGCGAGCAGAACCCCGTAGCTGTGGAGCCTGAACCATCCGATCTCCAGCAATACCGGGTGCAAGTCCGCTCGCCTCCTAAGTGTTGCGGTTCCTTTTCATCAGGGCATACAGAATCACACCGGCGGTTCCGGCGGTGATGGCGCAGTCTGCAAGGTTGAACAGCGGCCAGGCCGGGATCCGGATGAAGTCCACCACCCCTCCCCGGAAGACCCTGTCGATGAGATTCCCGGACGCGCCTCCCAGAATGCAGGCCAGCGACCAGACCAGCAGCGGGTCATCCTCGTGGCGGATGATCTTGAAGCCCGCATAGATCAGGACCACGCTGATCAAAGCCAGCAGAGGTCCCAGGGACTGGAAAAGGCCAAAGGCCGCCCCGGTGTTCAGGATGAGCTCGAACCAGAGCACACCGGGAATGACCGTGACAGGCGAACCGTCCCACTGCAGGGCCCTGAGCGCCACCCACTTGCTGGACTGATCCAGAACGAGAATGGCTGCGGCGGCCACCCAGGGACGGGCGCGTCTCAGAGCAGGTCCTCCCGGTCCTGGCAGTCCAGACAAAGACAGGCCGACGGCAGAGCCTCCAGCCGGGGCGGCGCGATCTCGCCCCCGCATCGGTCGCAGATCCCGTAGGAGCCCTCCCTGATCTTTTCCAGGGCCCGGTTCACTTTCCGCAGCAGCCCTTCCACGTTCTCGAGCAGGGCAGCCTGCTGCTCGCGGTCGTAGGTGGCACTGGCGGCATCGGCGGGATGATGAAGATGGTCCCGAAGCTCACCGGTCTCCTCGGACTGCGGCTGGGAGGAGATATGGTCTTCGATGCGCCTGCGCTCCTCCAGCAGCTCGTCGCGCTCGGCCTCGAGAAGCGAGGCAACCTCTGCTGCAGGCCGTGTCATGACGATTCCTCCTTCATCAGCGCCGAGACGACGTCCGCGCACCGTCCGCACAGGTCCGGATAGTCCGGCCGGCTTCCGACATCCTCGCGCACGAGCCAGCAGCGTGGGCATCGCACTCCCGGAGCGGGCTCCACCCGCACCTGATGTCCGTCTCGCCCGGGCTCCAGACGCACGTCCGACACGATAAAGAACGATGCTAGCAATGCGGTATCTTCGTTCAGTAGATGCTCGTCCCCGCCCGCCGCCACGGTGACGCGCGCCTCGATCGGTTTGGCGATCCGGCCGGTCTGGCGCGCCTGTTCGATATGGCGATAGACCTCCTCCCGCAGCTCCACGAGCCGGTCGAAACGTTCCAGAAGTCCCAAGTCCACCAGCGATTCGTCAGGTTCCGGGAACTCCGCAAGGTGCACGCTGGGCGCTTCCCGCGTCAGACCGGCCGACTGCCAGACCTCTTCCGCGGTGTGCACCAGAATGGGCGCCACCAGCCGGACAAGAGTGCTGAGGATCGAGTGCAGAGCCGCCTGAGCCGATCTTCGCAGGCGCCCGTCCGGCAGCTCGGAGTACAGACGGTCCTTCAGAATATCCAGGTAGAGCGCGCTGAGGTCCACGGCACAGAAGTTGTGGACCTCATGGGTGACCCTGTGAAACTCATAGGCCTCGTAGGCTGCGCGGCAGCGCGCAACCAGCCGCTGCAGCCGGGCCAGCATCCAGCGGTCCAGGTCTTCCAGCTCGTGAAGGGCCGGGCCGGACCCGGGGGAAAAGTCCGCCAGATTCGCCAGCAGGAAGCGGAACGTGTTGCGGATTCTCCGGTAGGCGTCCGCCGCCCGCTGCAGTGTCTCCTCCCCCAGACGGGCGTCCGCCATCATGTTGAACGAGGCCGCCGCCAGGCGGATGACATCAGCGCCGTAGCGGCCCACCACGTCCATCGTGTTGATGACGTTGCCGCGGGACTTGTGCATGGCGTGGCCTTCGGCGTCCACCATCCATCCGTTGGTGACCACTTTGCGGAACGGCGCCGTCCCGCGGGTGGCGACTCCCACCATCAGCGACTTGTTGAACCACCCCCGGTGCTGGTCGTTGCCCTCCAGGTACACGTCTGCCGGATAGCTCAGCTCCGGCCAGATGCCGCTGTCGAGCACGGCCCGGCAGGTGGACCCGCTGTCGAACCAGACGTCCAGGATGTCGGTTTCTTTGCGGAACGAGCCGCCCCCGCACTTCCGGCAGACCGTGCCTTCCGGGAGAAGCTCTTCTTCGGGCCGCGCGAACCAGGCATCCGCGCTCTCCTTTTCGACAATGCACGCCACGTGCTGGATGACCGCACGGTCCAGCAGTTCGGCCCCGCAATCGTTGCAGAAGAACACCGGGATGCCGACTCCCCAGGCGCGCTGCCGGGACACGCACCAGTCCGGAGCGCCGCTGACCATGGCGCGGATCCGGTTGATGCTCTCCGGCGGCAGCCACTCAACACGGTCGATCTCGGATAGAACCCTCTCACGGTGCCCGTCGTGGTCCAGGTTCATGAACCACTGCACGGTGGCCCGGAAGATGACCGGTCTGTGGCACCTCCAGCAGTGCGGGTAGCTGTGCTCGACGCTGCCATCCGCCAGAAGAGCGCGCGCCTCGCGCAAAGACTCCACGACCCTGGCGTCTCCCTCCCAGATCGAAATGCCGCGGAACGGTCCGGCCTGTTCCGTGAAGATGCCCCGCTCGTCTACCGGGCAGAGCACGTCCAGCCCGTAGCGCTTCCCGGTCTCGAAGTCCTCCCGGCCGTGGCCCGGCGCCGTGTGCACCAGGCCGGTGCCTTCGTCGAGGGTGACATAATCCGCGAAGACCAGCGGCGAAGGACGCTCGAACAGGGGGTGCCGGAAGGAAAGCCCCTCCAGCTCGGAGCCCGTGACGGTCTTGATCTCGGAGAAGCGGATCCCGGTCTGCTCTGACACGCGCTCCAGCAGATCGCGCGCGACAATCGCAGTCCGGCCGTCGAAGGTCACCAGGCTGTAGCGGAACTCAGGATGGGCGGCGATGGCCAGATTGGCCGGGATGGTCCACGGGGTGGTGGTCCAGATGAGCGCCCCCGCCTCGCCGGAGACGCCGTCGAACACGCCTCCCGGGTCCGATAGCAGAGGGAAGAAGACGTAGATGGATGGACTGGACGCCTCCGAATACTCGATCTCGGCATCAGCCAGCGCAGTCTCGCACGTCGGACACCAGTGGATGGGCCTCAGCCCCCGGTAGATGAAGCCTTTCTCCGCAAGCTCGCCGAAGACCCGGACGATCGCCGCCTCCAGACGGGGATCCATCGTGAGGTACGGGCGCTGCCAGTCCCCCCTGATACCCAGCCGGATATACTGCTCGCGCTGCTTTTCCACCCACCCTGCCGCATACTCCCGGCACCGTCGGCGGATGGCCATGCGGTCCGGCTTCTCGTTGCGCGCCCGGAACTCCGCAGCCACGTTGTTCTCGATCGGCATCCCGTGGTTGTCCCATCCCGGCACGAACGGGACCCGGTAACCGTTCATCGAGAAGTAGCGGGTTATGAAATCCTTCGGCAGTTTGTTCTGCATGGCGTTTCCGACGTGCACATCGCCGTTCGAGTAGGGAGGGCCGTCGTGCAGGATGAAAACGCCGTTGGGCGCTTCCCGCTCCAGCGAAAGGCGGTAAAGGTCCATCTCTTCCCACAGCTTCTGGATTCCGGGCTCCCGCTGCGGGAGGTTGGCTTTCATCGGGAAGTCGGTGCGGGGCAGGTTCAGGGTTTTCGAGTAGTCCATGAGCTCCTTCGTCTCAGGCGGTCTGTGCTGACCGGTATTCTGCAACAAAATCGGCCAGGGCGTCCCGCCAGTCGCGCATGGGCGGCAGCCCGGCCATCTTGAGCGCTCGATGTTCCAGAACGGAATACTCGGGACGCCGTGTGGGAGTCGGCCACTCCTCGGACGTGATGCGGGTCAGGTCCGCGTCGCCCATCCCCGCCAGCTCCAGCGTGGCGGCGGCTAGATCGTACCACGAGCACTCTCCGGAGTTGGTGACGTGGTACACGCCGTAAAGCGGCATCTCGATCAGCCTCAAGATGCACTCAGCGAGATCGCGTGTGTACGTGGGAGAACCGGTCTGGTCCCCCACCACCCGCAGGGGCCTGCCTTCCCGCGCCAGGCGCAGCATCGTTCCCGGGAAGGACTTTCCGTGAACGCCGTACAGCCAGGCGGTCCGGATGATGTAATGTCTGCGCACCAGATGGCGGACAAACTGCTCCCCGGCGTATTTGGTGCGGCCGTAGACGCTGACGGGATTGGGAATGTCGAACTCGTCGTAGGCGCTGCCCTTCGTCCCGTCGAAGACAAAGTCCGTGCTGATGTAGAGAAGCCCGCAGTCCAGGTCGCAGGAGGCCGATGCCAGATTCCAGGTACCCGCCGCGTTCACCCGCCAGGCCGTTTCCGGATCTGTCTGGCATCCATCGACGTTGGTGAAGGCGGCCAGATGCAGAACCAGGTCCGGCTGGTAGGCCGCCATCAACCGCTGGACCTCGATCCGGTCGGTGATGTCGAGCCGGTCGCAGTCGCCCGTGATATCCACACCCAGGACCTCGTGCCCCTCCAGCATCGAGCACAGGTCCGTCCCGAGCATACCGGCTGCGCCAGTGATCAGAAGCCTCATACTCTGCGCCTTTCCGGCACCGTATCCGTTGCGGTGCCTCAACCGATTATAACGGCGGCCCCGGGCAAATGCACCCGGCGGCGGGCGCGGCCGCGCTGGTTGGTCCGGGGGCCGAATGCGGAACATGATATAATCGGGAGACTCCCTCTCCTCCGTGGTCAGGAAATGTTTCGCCCGTGGAACGCCCCGTCTGCATCGTGAACGGATCCACCGAGCCGGCCGTCTTCCGGGAAGGCGGGCGCCGGGACGTTGCCGCGCGGTTGCTGGAAGATCTGCGATCGCTCGGCCCGTTCGGCGGCCTCTGCATCCTGTCGCACGTCCCCGGAGCCCCGCCCGATACCCCCGCTATCGCTGGAACGCTCTCCCCTGCCCTCCTGGAAAAGTTCCGCTCGCTCCTGGCTTCGGGCCCCGCCGCTGCGGCCGTGTATGTCGACGGAGGGGTCCTTGTCAGCTGCCGGGTTGGAGACCCGGTGCTCGGCGCCGGTCTGGCGGCGTCGGAGGACGGCTGCTCTCCCCTGCTCCCTCCCGGAGCGGAAGCGCTCATCCGGTCCACGCTGGAGGCGCTGGCGCTGAGGGAGAGTCTCGAGCGCGCAGTGCAGAAGGACGAATCCCATTGTGCACAGATGCAGGCCATGCTCGAGATCGGACAGGCCGCCCACACCCTCCCCGCGCAGGATCTGCTGGAGCTGGTCTGCCGAAAAGCCGCCGGGGTGATGAAGGCTGACGCCTGCTCGCTCATGTTGAATGACCACGAAGGGGAGCTGGTCATACGGGCGAGCTTCGGCCTTCCGCCCGAGGTGGTGGAGAGCACGCACCTCCCCAGGGGCACCGGGATCGCCTGGCACGTGGTCGAAAGCGGGCAGCCAGCGATCCTCAACGAGTCCCCGTCCGAGCGGATCGGTGACGTGCGGGTCCGGCGCCGCTCGGACATTCAGTCCAGCATGTGCGTCCCGCTGCGCTCCCCCGGCGGTCCGGTCACAGGCGTGCTCTCCATCCGCCGGATGAAACCAGCCCGCGACTTCACTCCGGATGACCTGACGGCGTTCACTCTCTTTGCGAACCAGGCGGCGATGTTCATCGCCCACGCGCGGCTCTACGATCATCTGCAGCGCCGCATCCAGGAGCTCTCCACCGTCAACCGGTTGACGGCCGCCATCAACGCGACACTGGACCTGGATTACGTCCTCTCGCAGATTGCTGAGTGCGTCATCGAGGACATCGGCTTCGACCGTTGCGCGGTCTATCTGCTGGACGAGCGCACCGGGCGGCTGCAGGCGAGGGCCGCCCGGGGATTCTCGCCCGGACAGACCTGGCCTGCCAGTGTGGAGCCCGGTGACAGCGTCCTGAACCTTGCTGCCCGGGAACAGGTGGTCATCCTGGCGGAAGGGGAGGATCTGGAGAACGCTTCGCGGGTCAGCGGCGGGGCTTCCGGGCCGGCAAGAGGGTTCGTGGCGGCTCCGATCGTGGTCCGGAGGCGCACCATCGGCGTCATCGCTGCGGACAACCTCCCGTCGGGGCGCCCCATCGGCCGCCAGGAGCACGTGGACCTTCTGGCGACCCTCGGCAGCCACGCCGGGCTGGCCATCGAGAACTCCAGCCTGTATCAGGCGATGGAGCAGAAGTATGCCGAGCTGAACGTCCTCTACGAGCTTTCGCGCACCATCGGTTCGGCGTACGGCCTGCAGAACGCGGTGACGCTGCTGCTGGAAGTGGCGATGAAGGCCGTCCCGGCCGATTCGGCGGCGTTCGTGCTGCTGGAAGAGAATGACGGCGGCGTGGAGGTGCTCGGCACGCTGCACGCGGATCCCGAGAATCCGGTGCCCTGGCAGATCTGCGAGCAGGCGGAGGCGGCCCGGCTGCTCGCGGCGCTCAGGGACCCCCTGTTGCTGGAGGGGCGGACCGCCGCGGAGCAGGCGGAAGACTGGTGCAAGGCTTTCGAGCAGGTGCTGGAGGCGGCCCCTTCCCTGCTGCTCATCCCGCTGATCGCCGACGGCAGGACCATCGGAGTGCTGCTGGAAGGCCGCGGCCGCTCGGAGCCGTTCGTCTCACACGACGTGAAGCTCCTCTCCATCGTGGCATCGAACGCAAGTGTGGTCATCCGCAACGCGGCCCGCTACGAGCGGCGGATGCGCGAGAAGGTGCTTGAGCTCTCCGCACTCTACGAACTCTCACAGCGAATCAGCACCGCGGCGAACCTGGACGAGGCCCTGGCGAGCATCGTGGCGATCGTGCGGGACCTGGTGGAGTCCGACGAGTGCTTCATCTGGACGGTCGATCCAGAGTCGGGCGCCCTGCAGATGCGCTCCGGGCAGAGCGGGGGGAGCCCGGGCGGCTACAGGCTGGCTCGCTGGGCGGTCCACGAGCGGAAGGCCGTGGTGCTGCCGGATGTGCAAAAGGATGTCCGATTTGCGGAGGTGGCCCGGGATCCTCTGCTTCGTTCCGTGATGGCCATCCCCCTGATGGTGCAGGACGAGGTTGTCGGTGTCCTGAGCGTCCACAGCCGGACCCCGAACATTTACAGCGAAGACCAGCTCCGGGTGCTGTCCGTCATTGCCTCTCAGGCCGCGGCCATCTACAGAGGGCTGGAAGCTCTCACGGCGCTGACGTCCTACACGGACAATATCCTGACCAGCGTGCCCGCCGGGGTGGTGACGCTGGACAGCGCGGGCCGGGTGGTCAGCTGGAACCGGGCGGCGGAGGAGATCCTGGGGGTGGAGGCGGCCTCGGCTCTCGGCGCCGTTTTCACGGAGTTGATGGCGCGTTTCGAGGTCGCGCCCGCGCAGATGGCCTCGCTGGAAGCCTCGCTGGCCCGGGTGCTGGACGGAGGAGCTCCCGAACGCGGCGTGACTCTCACTCTGAAAAACGGCCCGGACACGCAGCTGCATCTCTCGTTGAGCTCTTCCCAGCTGCGCAACGCCGATGGCGAACCGCTTGGGCTGGTGATCGTCTTCGAGGACATGACGCGGCAGGTACGCATGCAGGAGGAGGTGCGCCGGATGGGCGAGCTGGCCGCCATCGGGCAACTGGCTGCCAGCATCGCCCACGAACTGCGCAACCCGCTCTCCTCCATCAAAGGGGCCGCGCAGTTCCTGAGCTCGGAGCTCTCCGATCCGGCGGACCGGGAGTTCCTGAACATCATCATCGAGGAGGTGGACGGGCTCAACCGGATCGCAAGCGAGTTCCTGGACTTTGCGCGCCCGCTCAAGCTCGAGGTCTCGGAGGTCAGGCCGTCCGAGCTGCTGGACCGGGGACGGGCGCGGGTGGCCTCCCAGCTGACGGAGGCGGGCATCGAATGTTCGGTGATCGTCGATGAAGGGACGCCCTCCCTGCTTGCCGACGCCCGGCAGCTGGAGCAGGTTCTTCTGAACCTCATCCTGAACGCCGTGCAGGCGATGCCGGAAGGGGGAACGCTGGAACTGGGCGCGCGCCGGTCGGCCAGCTGGCGGGATTGCGTGGAGCTGTGGGTGCGCGACACGGGCTGCGGAATCCCGGCGGACCGCCTAGAGCGGATCTTCACCCCCTTCTTCACGACGAAAGTAAAGGGCACAGGGCTGGGTCTTCCGGTGGTGCAGAAGATCGTCCAGAACCACGGCGGGCATATCGCTGTCGAATCGGTGGAGGGAGAGGGATCGGTCTTCCGCATTCACCTGCCCGTCGGGGGGCCTGCCCCATCGCTGCTTCAGGAGAACGAGCCGCCCGCGCCGGATTTGATGGAGCGCGCCTGAACCCCCCCGGGGACGGAGGGGCGACTCATTGCCGATAATGTCAACAAAGCCGTCATCCCGCTGCCGTCCGGGCGGCAGGCGGTGACACAGGGGGAAACACTTGCCGGACAACGCCAAAGCCGGAACGATCCTGATCGCGGACGATGAGCCGAACATCCGCCGCGTGCTGGAGGCCACTTTCCAGCGCGAGGGATACCAGGTGTTCACCGCCGAGAACGGCCGGAAAGCTCTGGAACTGCTGAAAGCCAACCGCGAGACGGACGTCCTGATCAGCGACCTGATCATGCCGGACATCAACGGCGTGGAGTTGCTGGAGGTGGTGCGCGAAACCAATCCCCGCGTGTCCGTGGTGATGATCACGGCGCACGGTACCATCCGGACGGCCGTGGACGCCATGCGCCTGGGCGCCTTCGATTACGTCACAAAGCCGTTCGACATCGATGATCTCAAGGTCCTCGTCCGCAAGGCCATCGAGCGCAGGCAGCTGGAATCCCCCGACACCGGGATCCGGGAGCAGCTGAAACGGTCTTACCGCTTCGACAACATCGTCGGGCAATCCCCGAAGATGCGCGAGATCTTCGATCTCGTCTCCCGGGTGGCGCAATCGAAGGCGTCCGTGCTCATCCGCGGTGAGAGCGGGACCGGCAAGGAGCTCATCGCGCGGGCGCTGCACTTCAACAGCCCTCGCGCTTCGGAGAATTTCGTCGCGGTGGCCTGCATCGCGCTGTCCGAGAACCTGCTGGAGAGCGAGCTGTTCGGGCACGAGAAAGGAGCGTTTACGGGCGCGCTGTCCCAGAAGATCGGGCGGTTCGAGCTGGCGCACAAAGGGACGCTGTTTCTGGATGAGATCGGGGACATCCCTATGGAGGTGCAGCGCAAGCTGCTGCGGGTCCTGCAGGAACGCGAGTTCGAACGCGTGGGCGGCAACAAGACGATCCGGGTGGACGTCCGCCTGATCACGGCGACCAACCAGGATCTGGCGCGGCTCGTGGAGAAGGGAGAGTTCCGGGAGGATCTCTATTTCCGGCTGAAGGTGGTCCAGATTGACCTCCCTCCCCTCAGGGAAAGGACCGAGGACATCCCGCTGCTCGTCGATCACTTCATCCGGAAGTATGCTCCGGAGGAGGGGCGGAAGATCGAGGGGGCTTCGCAGGGGTTTCTGGACGCCCTGATGCAATACCGGTGGCCCGGGAACGTGCGCGAACTGGAGAACGTGATCGAAAGGGCGTGCGTGCTGGCTGACCCGGATGCCACCGTGCTCACCCCGGATCTTCTGCCGCCCGAGGTGCTGAAGGGTTGAAACCCCGCAAAAAAGGGGCGAATGAAACGCGCCCCGCCGTCGTCTTATCCCGTGAAGGTGCAGCCCGAGGGTGAGATCGGGAGGTTCGCCGGGGCAGCGCCCGGACATCAGACGGGAGGATTCCTGAGATGAAGAAGTCACTGAAGATTGCGATTGCGGCAGCGGTGGTGATCGCCGCTCTCGTGTCCGCTGGCGTGGACGCACAGGCTCAGGGCTGGCGCGGAGGAGCTGGACGCGGTCCGGGCGGGGGGGCCGCCACTGGCATCGTGCCCGGAGTGCAGCTTACTCCGGAACAGGAGAAGCAGGTGGCGGAGATCCGCTCCGAGACGATGAAGCAGGTCCAGCAGATCCGGTGGGACTCGGCGCTCACTCCTGAGGAAAAAGCGGCGGAGATCGAGCGGGTGCGTCAGGAAGGTCACGAGCGTGTCATGAGCGTTCTGACGCCCGAGCAGCGCCAGCAGTTCGAGACCCGCTGGCCCGGGTGCCGGTTCTACGGAGGCCGTTGGGGACAGGGCGCCGGCCCGCTGCCGGGCTACGGCGCAGGGCGCGGGCGCGGAGCGCGTTCGGGCGGCTACGGCGGAGGATATTACGGCGGAGGATACGGTATGGCCGGGCTCGTCCCGGGTGTCCAGCTGACCCAGGAGCAGCAGGAACGCATCCGCCAGATCCGCGCCGATGGCGCCCGCGAGGCCGCAGCGGTCATGGGCGATCCGAAGCTTCCGGCGCAGGAGAAGACACGACGGGTCCAGCAGATCCGCGAGCGCACTCACGAGCGCGTGATGGGCGTTCTCACACCCGAGCAGCAGCGGCAGTTCGGGCAGAGGGCGGGCGCTTGGCGGACCCCGCAGGCTCGCTGAACGAGACCGCCGAAGGCTGACGATCCGAACGCAGGCCGCGCCAGGGGGCGCGGCCTGCGCTGTCACTTCTGAAGGGTGTTCACCCCTCCGCGCATTCGACCTTTACCCGCTCTCCGCTGGCGGCGCTCCGGTAGGCCGCGGAGGCCACCTGCAGGATGTGCAGCCCCTGCCGGGGATGACTCAGCTCAGGCTGCCGTCCCAGCTCGATGCACTCGGAGAAATAGTCGAACTCCGCGGCATACATGTCCACTGGAGGAGCATTCACCGCAGTGCGGTCGAGGGCGGACGGGTCGCGGCGCTGCAGGGCGTCGTAGCCCTCCCCTGCAGGGCTCAGGAATGCGTGCATTGAGCCGCCCGGATCCTGACCGATCGTTCCTTCCGCAATGATGGAGCCGCCCGTGCCGTACACCTCCAGGCGCCCCTGAGCCGCCACGTCCGGGATGTTGTAGAAGGCCTCGGCCACGCCGAACGCCCCGCTCTCGAAGCGAAGCAAAGTGACGGAACTGTCTTCTACGGGATAGGAGAACGTCTGCGTCGAGGCCAGGGCGGTGACTTCCACGATGCGCGAGCCACTGATATATTCCAGGAGGTCGAACAGATGCGTCGCCATATCCATCAGCGCTCCGCCGCCACCCAGCGCGGGGTCCTGCCGCCACGCCCCCGGAATCTCCGGGTACCAGCAGGTCAGCTGCCCGCGGAGAAAGACAGGCCTTCCAATCTCGCCGCGCCCCACCATCTCCGCCGCCCGGCTGTTCAGTGAGTGGAACTTCATCATATAGCCCTCCATCAACAGAAGGCCGGCGCGTTCGAAGGCTTCGACGATCTCGCGCCCCTGCTGCACGTTCAGGGCAAGCGGCTTTTCCAGCAGCACGTGCTTCCCCGCAGCCGCCGCCTGGAGCGCCTGAGGGTGGTGGAGGAACACCGGCGTGGCAATGTAGACCGCCTGGACGTGCGGGTCGCCGAGAACCTCCTCCACCCCGGCGCACGGCCGCGCGCCGGTTTCGGCGGCCACCTGCTGTGTCACATCCGGATCGGCGTCCATCACCGCCACGAACCGGGTCTTGCGCATCCGGTCCGATGCCGGGATCACGCGCCTGCGCGCGATTCCGCCGCATCCGACGATCCCCCACTGGATCACCTTGCCGCCTCCTCCATCTGCCGGATGATCGCCTCCAGAGCGTCCACGCATTCGCCGGCAATCTGTTCTCCCGTCCGGGCGTTCGCTCCGCTGTAGTCGCCCATCACCCCGACCCTGATACGCGGATCCTGGACAACGCGGGGCACCTCGAAGGGGCAGCCCGTCCTCCTCTCCGCAACGGCGTAGGCATCCGGGTCCGTCCGCATCATCTCAGCTACCTCCGGCTCGTCCACTTCGGCCCGGTCCAGCGCGACCAGCTCCGGCTTCCAGTAAAGCATCAGGGAGGTCTCGTAGAACCCTGCGTGGTAGTCTCCGCCTTCCATCGCGCGCTGAATGGAGGGGGACAGCCGGGTGAACGGCACGACGCAGATGACCAGCCCCGGAACATCGGGCCGCAGACGCAGGAAATAATGGGCAGCATCCCTGGCGGCCACCTGACTCTCGGAGCCGGCGTGCCCGAGAAGCACCACGATCCTGCGGAACCCCTGCATCACCAGGCTCTGCAGGATGTCCATCAGCATCAGGGAGAAGACCTGGGGACTGATGTTGATGGTTCCCGGCAGTGTGCCGCCGGAAAAGTTGTAATGAACCGGGGGGGTCACGAAGCAGCCCGTCCGCTCGGAGGCACGCCGGGCGATCTCCACCGCGTTATGGACGTCCACGCTGAGCGGAAGGTGATACCCGTGCTGCTCCACGATACCCACCGGGAGGATGACCGTCTGCGTCTCCCGCAGCCCCTCCTCCACATCGCGGACGGTCATATCGAACATCATCCGGGCTTTAGCCAACGCTGCGCATCTCCTGTCGTCGCTTCGAGCATCGGGTCACAGCACTTGTAACACAGCGCGGCGTTCGAAGGGATGGCAAAAAGCCGTGGGTTTTCAAGTTTTCCAGACGGTCGGCCCACATTTGCCTGCGGCGGCGGCAAATTTCTGCAGGAAGACGTGTCGCCGAAGGGCTAACTCTGGGCAGGACTCGAAGCCCGCCGGCCGGGACGCTGGTCTCTCTCGCACCGGCGGGATTTCATCTTGAAAGGGATCCGCCTGTGGACGCACATTCGACCGGAGCAGAGCAGACACCGCGCGAGCGGTTCATCGCGGCCCTCGAGCGCAGGCCTCTGAAAGGGCTCGTGCCGCACTTCGAGCTGGTCTTCTTCCTGACGATGGAGGCGTTCGGCAAGGTGCATCCGCTGCACAGGGCTTACGGCCAGTGGGATCAAATGGAGGAGAAGGAGCGCCAGCTCCACCGTGAGGATATCGCCGACCTCTTCATCGCCACGGCGGAGCGCTTCGGTCACGCCGCCATCTTCGTCCACCCGAACCCGGGAGACCTGGACGAAACGCGGCGTCTGCTGGATATCATCCGGGAGAGGAGCGGGCAGACCTACTTCCTGATGCTTCACGGAGACGCTACATACGGAATCCCGCCGGGGGATAGCATGCTGGAGTTCAGCTACCGCATGGCGGACGACCCGGAGGGGATGAAAGACGAGGCGGCCCGGATGGTGGATGCGGCGCTCGACCGGGGGAGAGCGCTGCGGGAGCACGGCTGCCTGGACGGGTTCGCGCTCTGCTCGGACTACTGTCTGAACACCGGCCCGTTCCTGAGCCCGGAGCAGTTTGCGGAGTTCGTGGCGCCGTACCTGAAACAGCTCATCGCCGGCTACCGGGAGATGGGCTTCTACACCATCAAGCACACGGACGGAAACATCATGCCCATCATCGATCAGCTCGTGGACGCCGGCCCCCACGCCCTGCATTCGCTGGACCCGCAGGCGGGGGTTGACATCGCCGAAGTGAAGCGCCTTTACGGCGACCGGGTCTGCCTTATCGGCAACGTCAACTGCGGCCTTCTGGACACCGGGACGGAGGAAGAGTGCGTCGAATCCGCGCGCTATGCGCTGAAGCATGGAATGCCCGGCTACGGCTACATTTTCTCCACGAGCAACTGCATCTACACCGGAATGCGCCTGTCACGGTACGAACTGATTCTGGATGTCTGGCGGCGGGAGGGAGTCTACAGGTAGCCAGCTTCCCTTCAGGCTTGTGCGGGCCACGGCCCGGTCCCTGAGCAGAGGAGGAACCAGACGTTGAGAATACTTGCGGTGGGAGCTCATCCCGACGATATCGAGATCCTTTGCGCTGGCACGCTGCTGAGGTATGCGCGCCAGGGGCACGCAGTGACAATCTGCGTGGCCACCAACGGCGAGCAGGGCCACATGGTCATCCCTCCGCCGGAGTTGAAGGAGATCCGCCGGCAGGAGGCCGCGGCCTCGGCGCGGCTATGCGGCGCGGAGCTCATCTGGCTGGACATCCACGACGAGTTCATCTACCACGATCACGAGACCCGGATGATGTTCATCGATATGGTCCGCCAGGCGCGCCCCGATGTGGTCATCACCCACAACCCGGAGGACTACCATCTGGACCACCGGATCGTCTCGGAGCTGGTGTTCGTAAGCTCCTTCATGGCCTCCCTGCCGCACGTGCAGACGGAGCACGAGCGGACGCACTGCGTCCCGCCCGTGTACTACATGGACAGTCTTGCCGGTGCGGCGTTCATCCCCACGGAGTATGTGGACATCTCGGAGGTCATCGAGGACAAGCTGGCGATGATGTCCTGTCACGAAAGCCAGGTTCGATGGCTGAAGGACCACGACGGCATCGACATTCTGGATATGATCCGGGTCCAGGGGCGTTTTCGCGGCCTCGCTTGCGGAGTCGAGTATGCGGAGGGCTTCCGGCGCCTGGATGCCTGGCGGCGGTGCCCCACCGCCCGGGTGCTGCCGTAGAGAAATGCTCTGCCACCCAGCCCTGACCCACTGAGCCGTGAGACGGCCGGCCGGCAGCCTCCCTTCCATGGCCTGAAGCCATCACCGGACCCGCTCTCTCGCGGGGGGCGCGCCCGGCACGGCCGCCGGCCTGAGAAAAACGGGGTCAGAAGAATACGCTGTAGTCCAGCCCCACCCATTCGTGGCGCCCGAGCGTGCCCGCCTTCAGGTTCGGGCGCCCCTTGCCCAGTGAATAGACGACGGCGTATTCCATCGAGTTGCCGAAAAACGTGTCCACGTAAGGGGAACTGGAGAACTTCATCGCCGCGACGCCCAGCTGCGGCGTGACGGCGATCTGGACGCCGCCGAAAAGCCCCCGATGCTCCCGCGTGCCGTAGTTCACGTGCACCCGCACGACGGGCTGCCAGGAAGCCCCCGGCTTCGGCGGGTTGAGCGTCCTGGCCGTGGCGATATAGTAGGAGCGCCTCTGCTCGTCCGGATTGGGTGAGTGGTCGTCCTCGAAGATGTTCTTTGCGCCGATGACCACGTCGGGCAGCTGCTGTGTCTCGGCAACGACGCGGTAGCTGGCGTTCACCAGATTCTGCGATGGAGCGCCCTTGTTGATGTTGATGTGAAAATACTCCACCTCGAAGTTCGGCGCCACGGTGGAGTAGATGATAATGATGTCTTTGTGCGTGACCGGCAGCCTGTCCACCGACATGCTGTAATACGCCAGGTTCACTTCCCGCAGCGCCGCCTGGTTGGCGGTCGGGACGTTCACGATGCTGTACGGCCGCGCCGCTTCGGGGGCTGCAAGCGCAAGGCAGAAGAGAAGAGCTGAGCGGATGGCCCTCCTGAGGTTCATCTTCCTTCCTTTCTCTCCCGGTCTTATATGGCAGCTCTCAGCTGGAGCCGGCGGCGAGATTATAGGGCGAAGTCTCCCTCCCCGTCAACCAGACGGAGGCGCTGCCGGCCGGGCAGGAAACCGTGCGTTGGAAGATGCGCCCCGGGATCAGCCGGGACCCTGCCGGGGAATGCGGCCCCGCCTCTCACAGGAACAGTTCGATCTGGTGATCGCGGCCGTCGGCGAATGCGGGAGCGGTGTCTCCGGCCACCGGACGGCCATCCGCCAGAAGCCGCCCTCCCTCTCCCGTGCGGCGAACGGTGATGTGGTACCCTGCTCCGCGGAAGCGCCTGTACACCTGGAAGCCGTCCCAGTCCTCGGGGATGCACGGGGCGACACGCAGTCCTTCCCTGGCCGGGCGTATGCCGAGCACCCACTCCCCCACCACGCGGAACAGCCAGGCGGCTGAGCCGGTGTACCAGGTCCACCCCCCGCGGCCGAAGTGGGGTGAGTCCGGACCGTCAATATTGCCGGGAGTAACGTAGGGTTCCGCGCGGTACAGCTCCGCATCCAGCGCCCGGATGCAGGGGCAGATGCTCTGAAGCAGCTTCCACGCCTGCTCCGCGCGCCCCAGCAGACACTCCGCCCAGACCGCCCAGGTGGCGGCGTGCACGTAGATCCCGCCGTTCTCGCGCACTCCCGGGGCATAGCGCGTGAGATAGCCGATGCGCTCGTCCGGCACGCTGTAGGCGGGGAGCAGCAGCGCGGGCCCCGCGGCGGTATACAGCCGGTCGCGGACGGTCCGCATCAGCTGCCTCTGGCGCTCCGTCGGGCAAACCCCGGAGATCACAGCCCAGGTCTGCGCGTTCAGAAAGATCTTCCCCTCGGCGCAGGATGCGCTTCCGATCACGCTCCCGTCGTCGCACGTCGCCCGGAAATACCACTCTCCGTCCCAGGCGTGGCGATTGATGGCGTCCCTCAGATCCTCCGCGGCCTGCAGGAACCGGGCTGCCCGCTGGCTGTCCCCGTACTCCCTCGCTAGCTCTGCCCATCGCGGAAGCAGATAGCACAGGAAGTGCCCGACCCAGACGGACTCCCCCCTCCCGTCCCATCCGGCCGCGGACAGACCGTCGTTCCAGTCGCCCTCCCCGATGAGCGGCAGCCCCCGGGGGCTCTGGCGGGAAAGGGAAAGATCGAACGCGCGCTCGCAGTGGATCCTCAGCTGGGCGGGCGGCGCGTCCACGAACGGAGCACTCTCTTCCAGAATGCCCGTATCCCCCGTCTCGCGGATGTAAGCCAGAACAGCGAAAGGCAGCCAGAGCAGGTCGTCAGAGAACCGGCTGGGCGCGCCGGATTCGGTGATGGGCTGCCACCAGTGGAAGACGTGGCCCGCGGAGAACTGGTGCGCCGCGTGAAGCAGAATCTGCCTGCGCGTCCGGTCGGGCTCGGTGGGCAGAAAGACCAGGCTGTCCTGGAGCTGGTCGCGGAAGCCGTAGGCCCCGCCCGGCTGGTAGTAACCGCTGCGTCCCCATAAGCGGCCGGCCATCGCCTGATAGCGCAGCCAGGTGTTCAGGAGGGCGTTCAGGCCCGGGTCGGGCGTCTCGGCGCGGTAGCCCTCCAGACGCTCCCTCCACCAGAGCCGGGTCTCCTCCAGTGCCCGCAACGCCGGGCCGGGATCGCAGTAGCGGTACGCAAGGGAAAGCGCGTGCGCGCTGTCCCTGCCGGCGCCGAGAACAAAGACCACGTCCGCGCTGTCTCCCGCGTCCAGCGAAACAGCCGTCTGCAGCGCTGCCACGGGGTCCCCCCACTTCCCCGCCGAGCCCCGCATCCCTCTGCCCGCAAGAGCTTCAGGTGCGGCCAGCGAGCCATAGATGCCGGTGAACGCCTCCCGGTCACACTCGAAAGCCCTGACCGGGCGGGAGCAGGCGTGGAACGCGGTGCCCTCCCAGTCCCGGTTCCAGCCCTGTCCCTTCCCGTTCGGAATGGACCAGAGCCGCTTGCGGGCCAGGATCGCGCCGCGGTCTGGCACGAACTCCGTTTCGATGAAGATGCGGTGAAACTCCCGGTGGGTGTCGTTTGCCGTGCCCAGACACCATTCCAGGTAGCTGGTGGCCAGAAGCTCCCGCCGAACGCCCGAGACATTCGTGAGTTGCAGAAGCCAGATCTCGAGCGGCACGCCCGGCGGCACAAACACCGTCAGGCGGCTGAGGATCCCGGAGTTCTGAGCGCTGATCACGGAGTAGCCCGCTCCGTGCCGGCACTCGAAGCTCTCCGGCCGGCGGCGCACGGGCTGATAGGCGGCCGACCAGAGCTCCCCGGTGTGAGCGTCCTGCAGATAGATGAAGCGTCCCCGGTCGTCACGGACGAGATCCTGCTGCCAGAAGGTGATGCGGTTCAGCTCGGCGTTGACCAGCCAGCTGTAGCCCCCGCCCGCCTGCGACCATATCGAGCCGTAGCCCGGGTCCTCGTTGCACAGGACGTTCACCCACGGACGCGGGGTGTCCGGGCGGCGGATGATGAACTCCGATCCGTCATCCGAAAAGTGCCCGTAGCGGGTCCTTCCGGCTGCTGTCAGTCTTTCCGCGACCACGGCGTTCATCTCGCTGCGTTCCTTTCCCCGTGACTCCGGGGCGCAGCAGGCGCGCAGGAGCCCCGATGCACAAGCCGGGCGGGGAGGCGCGCGCGCAGCGGCTGGCCGTTGCGCTCCTCCAGGTGATCCAGCAGCCAGCAGGTCGCAGCGCGTGCGGCATCCTGCAGGGGCTGACGGATGGTGGTGAGAGGGGGGACAAGCTGCGCGGCGATGAAATCGTCATCGAAGCCGATCACCGACAGATCATCCGGAATCCGCAGGCCCAGCGCCGCCGCCGCCTCGTACACCCCCGCCGCCATAAGGTCGGACGCCGCGAAAATGGCCGTGGGACGTTCCTCCTCCTTCAGCATCCTTGCCGCCTCTTCAGCCGCCAGCTGGCGCTGAAAGTCGCAGCGCGCGATCCACCGCTGCGGCGTCTGCAGCCCCCTCTCCATCATCGCCGACCGGAAGCCCTCGAGACGCTCCCGCGCGGGAGGCTGGTGCAGCGGCCCGGTGAGCGTGGCGATGCGCCGGTGGCCAAGAGAGGTCAGATGCTCGACGGCTGCCGCCGCCCCTCCACGGTTGTCCACCGTGGCCCAGGAGTGGCAGGGGTCGGAGGATTCCCGGTTCAGAAGCACGAACGGGATGCCAGCCTCCCGCACCTCCTGAAGAAGACCGTCGTCCACCATCTCGTCCGCGATGATCCACCCGCCCAGCGCGCCGTTTGCCGTCAGCCGCCGTCTCAGGTCCTCGCCGTTGCGGTCCTCGTGCTGAAAGTGCAGCAGCAGCTCGGTTTCACGCTCGGACACGACCTGTCCAACGCCGCGGATGATCTCGTACACGTAAAATGAGGAGAACATGCTCCCGAAGAACGGCAGCAGCAGCCCGACGCGCCGGTCTGCCGATCCGGCCAGGCGTCTGGCCGCGCTGTTGGGGCGGAATCCCAGCTCCTCCATGGCGCGGAGCACCGCCTGGCGCGACGCTTCACTCACCCGGTCCGATCCGTTCAGGACGCGCGAGACCGTAGACTTGGACACTCCCGCCAGACGGGCGACATCGAAAATGTTCGGTGGTGTCCTGGAAGCAGCCATCCGTCCTCTCCTCAGTAAAAGCGCTCCTTGCCCAGAATGACGGACGCGTTCTTCATTTCCGTATCTCTCATCACGCGCCGGCGGATGCCGCCATTGGTGAGGTAGTTCCCGATGGCCGTCAGGATCATCCCCTGATCCAGCGCGAGATAGAGCTCCGAGACCCTTCCCGTCCCGGTCTCGACGGAGTCCCGGAACCCGTACCGTCCGCGAACCGGATACAACTCCTCCATCTTCCGCAGGTTTGCCAGAGCCTCGCGGGGCCGGATCTCCAGCGCCAGAAACGATGCGTGCGGCGTGGCCACACCGTCGGGGTATCCCTGCACTCCGATGGGAGCCGCGCCGTACTCCCCGTACCCGCCCGCCGGGTTGGAGCACGGCGACATTCCCCACACCGGCATCCCGCGCTCTGCGGCGTAGGCCATCTGGGCATCCACGGCCCGGCGGTTGTTCTCCGCCAGACTCAGCCGGGCGTGCCTCTGCTCGTCGATGAACAGGCAGGGCATCAGGAACTCGAACATGCTGCCGCCCCAGCTCGGGACGATCCGGACTCCCCGGTAGACGTAGTAGCTTTCGCGGACGTCCACACCGCAGTAGCGCCGCACCTCACCCGGGCGGTAATCCCGTCCCGCAGCCGGCCTCGCCCGCTCCATTCTGAACCAGTGCTCCTCCGGCACGTCGCCCCGCGAGACGGCCAGAAGCGAAGGCCCTCGAGGCTCGGAGCAGAAAATCTCATAGTGGCCGTAGCGAATCCCCCTGCGGTCGGTGTGGAATCCGTGAAACATCAGACCGGCCTTCCGGTCGTAAAAGAAACTGTAGTTCTGACTTTCGACAATGGCCCCGGCCCTCCGGCGGATCTCCCCCGGAAACTCCTGACGGACAGCCAGCAGAGCGAGCGTCAGCCATCCGTTGTCCACGAAGGAAAGAAAACGGACCGTCGGCGTCAGGGCCGAAGTGTCATAGAAGTTATAGAAGAACCCGCGGTATCGTTCCAGCTTCTCCAGCGCGTCCAGGGTGCGCTGAATGCGCCCGGCGGCCTGCTGGCGGGCAATGATGCCCAGGTCCATCGCGGCCAGCGTGGACGTGAGGTCCAGGGCGATGTTCGTGATGCCAGTGTATTCCCCGCGGCCGGCGCCGTCCTCCCCGCTGTGGTCCCAGACGAGCCCGGTGACCGGGTCGCGGCACTCCTCGAAGAACCGCCAGGTATGGCGGGCGACCTCCATCAGGTAGCCGCGGTCATCGGCGGCCTTCCCGTCCACGGCCGCGGTCAGGGCGAGCATCACCGCCAGCAGGGCGCGGATCATTCCGGAATCCAGTAATCGCGGGTAAGCCCCCAGTTCCAGAACGGGGTGGCGCCAGCGTCATCCACATCGGGCCCGCTGCGTTTGTTGCCGTCGTTGTAGCGCTCCTTCAGAAAATGGGCGGCGTGGCCGTCCAGGAACGCGATATTGCTTCCCCCGTCGTTGTAGTTTTTCGCTGCCGATCCCCTGGGATGCCGCGGCCACCAGTCCGTATTGTCGATGCAGACCACGAGCCAAACCGGGGAGCGCACCTCGGAGGAGCTCATCCCGGGAAGGTAGCCGTTGTCCATCATCTTGTAATCCGTCCACTTCCACTGAGGAGGGTTGCCCATGTTCCGCCCGAAGTAGTTCTTCCAGTTCTCGGCGGAGTTGCGCGGCGGCACCCGGGCGCTGTTGACGTCCGTCGCTCCCGGGCAATGAAAGACCTCCTCGCTCTTCGTGTACGACACGATGTTCTGCGGCTCCAGCTGCTTCCACTGCTCGCGGTAAGTAAACGACGGGAAGCGGCCTTTCCAGTCATCGATGTACATCTGCATCGCAGAAGCCAGCTGCTTGCAGTTGGACAGACACGCCGACCGTTTGCTGCTCTCCCTGGCCCGGGCGAACACCGGGAAAAGGATCGCGGCAAGGATCGCGATGATGGCGATCACCACCAGCAACTCGATGAGTGTAAATCCTCTGCGGTTCATTCTGGGCCTCCGCCTGCGATCTGCAGCCGCCAGCCGGCGGCCGCAAGAGGCGCCCTGGCTGCGACAAGACGGTGTCGAGGCAAGCCCGGTGGTAACCCCGGCCGTGCCGGGGACGGGGGGGACGGCCGGCCGCGCCGGCCGTCCCTCCGGCACAGACCTAGCGCCGGCGGCGCAAAGTCAGTCCGCCCACTCCCGCAGCAAGCGCCATAAGCGATGCCGGCTGAAGAAATGCCGGCTCCGGAACGGGAACGATCTGAACGTTGCCCCACTCCGCCATGCCGAAGTTGGACTGCACGCCGGGCGCGATCTGGAACTGTCCGTAGCCCCCGATCGTCGTTCCGTCCAGAATGCCCTGTTCCAGGTTGCCGAACACCAGAGCAGGGCTGTGCGCGGAGCCGGCGTAATACTGGATCTTGTTCTTGCCGTCGTCCGGATCTTTGAAGTACTTCACCCCGATACGGATCCAGTCTCCGGGAATGTACGGATCCGGAAAGGCGTAGAACGGAAGGACATAGCCGAAGGCGGCGATCTCACCGTTCGTGTTTACCCTGAGAACGCCGTCCCAGCCGAGATAGTCGAAGAAGATGCCGGCTTCGTGATGCTTCCCTGCTACCGGGTCGCCCTGCACCTTCACGTCCACGAAGTACTCGAAGTACGTCGTGTTGCCGAACTCGAACGGTGTGGCCCCGCCGTCTGCGGAGAACCGCCAGACGTGCCGGTTGGCATACTCCCCGCCCTGACCATCGCCATCCAGAGTCTCATCCCGGAAGCTGATGTAGGACGGATAGTTGTTCACCACCGTCAGTGTGGAGTCTGGATCGTCCTGCCACACGTACTGATAGACCTTAGCTGAATCAATGGAGCTGACCGGCCCGTACGCGTTCGCCGCGCAGCCGACGCCAAGGACCAGCGCCAGCGAGCAGAGCCAGAACCACTTATTCATCTGTCTTTCCTCCTTGTCTCGGTGCGTCCGGTCGCCCCTTGGACGCCTCATCGGCGATGCGGGGACGGACCGTCTGCGACTGGACTGACGGCGAGTGAGTCGCCGCCCGTACCGGGGCCGCTCAGCCGCAAGGGGCTGCGCGGCCCCAAGCCTTTCGTGATCCCATCAGGGACTGGCCGTCATCTTGACCACCACGTCGTCGATCATCACCGCCTGCAGCTGTCCGGGCGGGGGCGCGGGCTGGTGGTCGACGTTCCTGATGATGAAGCTCCCCTGGGACGCGCCCGCCGGCGCCGTGACCTGCACGGTGAACTGCTGCCAGGCCGTGCCGGCCGCCACGGGCGTGACCACCGCGGGGAGAATCTCGTTGCCATCCGCGTCGAACCAGTGGACCTCCATGACCACGTTTCCGACGTGGTTGATCTCTTTCAGGATGTAGGCGCTGAACGAATAGGAAGCTCCGGGGACAAGGTTCGCGACGCGCTGCCCGACGAAGACTTCGTCATACTGCTCCCACGCGTAAAACGCCATTCCCCAGCTCCCCGACCGGGCGGCCCAAGGCTCGGGAGCCACGCTCTGCGGCGAGCGCTCCCAGTTCGCCGCACCTTCCTCGAAGCCCGGGTTCAGCAGCAGGTTCCGCCCTATTCCCCCGCTGCCGATGTTGATGATGCTGAAGTCCGTCCCCGTGCGGGTGGTCAGCGTGGGATACCGCAAGGTGCCGTTTCCGCGCTCCAGCCACAGAACGCCGGTCGCGGATACGGTGTCGCCGACCTCGGGGTAGTCATCCGGGCTGCCGGGATAGGTGACCAGGACACCGGTGCGTCCGCCTGCGCCGGGCACGTTGGCTCCATCGTCAACATACACGTAGCTCCGGTCCGGAGCCGTGCCGCTGACATTGCCCACCAGCCGGACGATCTGGCCGGACGGGTCCGGCGGCAGCGCCATGGACTTCGAAGTCATTCCGATGCGCCTTGGCCAGGGGCCGTCCCAGTTGGTGGGGACGATGTCGATCGCGTTCAGGCGCTTCTCGCCGTCCACGGTCTGAACCGTGCCGAGCACGTGCAGCATCAGTCCGGGCCGGACAGCGACGGGCACGCCGTTACTGACGATGGGGTTCGAGGAAACGACACGGCAGGTGCCCTCCCTGCCATACCCCGTGACGTAGCAGTCCGTGCGCGTCTCGTCGCTTCCGTTGTCCTTCACCACCACAGGCCATTTCAGCCAGACCAGGGTGTTGTCCGGCAGGCCGTTCACCTCGCCGGGAGTGACGCGCGGCGGAATGCCGTCCGTCTCCAGCCAGGCGTCATCGAACTTGGCGCTCCCGCTCGCCGGGGCCGAGGGGGCCCCGTCCACCCACAGCATCGCCCGGACACGTACGGCCTGCGGAGGGACCGTCACCGAGACCTCCTGCAGCCGCCAACCGTGCGGTCCCGTGATGGGTGAGCTCTCGGCCGTGGAAATGGCCATCGAGCCGCCTTCCTGATTCGCGTAGTAGAACTCCAGCTTCACCTTCGTGGACCCGTTGAAACCGGGGAACCCTCCCGACCAGGCGCGGAAGGTCACCGTCCGCCCCGGGGCGCAGGGGACGCTCTGTCCCCAGAAAGCCCACTGCCCGGGCTGCCACTGGCCGATGACCCCCACCCAGTCGTTGTCCGGTCCGGACCAAGGCTTCAACCACGCCTCGATACCGTCCCCTGAGCGGTATTTCGCCCAGCCGGCGGCCAGGCCGTCCTCGACAGGATCCACTTCGAAGCTCGGATTCAACAGCAGATTCTCAGCCGCCGCTGGCAGCAGGAGCGCCAGCGCCAGCAGGGTCGACAGGATAAGCCGCAAGCAGCTCTTCATAACCAACCACTCCTTTCCGCCCGGGGCGCTTTCGCAAAGAGCTCCAGCGCAGCGGGCTTTCACTGCACAGTCTCCACGTCCCACGGAGACCGGACACGCAGCACGGGCTCGACGCCCTGCGCCCCGGTCCGGCGCCCCGCGACACCTGTAACGATGACAAAGGCTCCGGGCGGCGGTTTGGGAAGCGACGGCGCCAGCACCGTCACCTCCCGTCCGGAGCCGTCCCGGATACGGAAGCCGTCGACTTCGAGAGCGCTCACCTGTCCCCAGGCGCGCACGCGCAACCCGAGCGGGTCCACGCCGGAAGCGGCCAGCCGCCCCGGCGTGACTCCGACCGGCGCGAGGGGCGCCGTCCTGCCCAGGCGCGTGACCCGGGAGGAGGTCAGCGCGGTCTCGCCCTCCACCGTCCCCACCCTGCCGCGGATGGAGACCCGGTCGCCCGGCGTCAGCGTTCCACCGGGCTCGACCCGCACGCCGGCGGCCCGGTCCGGACGGGCCGCGTAGAAGAACAGGCCGAAATCGTCCGTGACGACAAGATCGCTCAGCTCGACGGCCACCCCCTCCGGCAGAGAGCGCAACTCCCCCGGACTGGCGGCGGGGATGGCGAAACCGTCAGGATGAGCGCCGGGGAACCCCAGAGCATCCACCAGCACCGAGCCCGGCTGCTCCAGGAGGAATGCCAGGCGCTCGAGGCAGGTCCGCCGGATTCCGGTGAAGGCATGCAGAGGCACGGAAACCGCCTGCCACCGGGCTCCAGCTGCGCCCTGCGGAAGAAAAGCATCGGAGAGAGCCACGGCCGCTTCCCTTCCCTCGCAGTCCCGGAGAGCGAGACTCACGCGTTCGCCTCCGAGCTCTCCGCGGATAAAAAAGAAGACGGAGTCCGCGTAAGTGAGGTCCAGCGATCCCAGACACACGGCGGCGCCCCCGCCGGGCTCTGTCGCGGTGATGCGCGCGGCCCTCCCGCCCGGGAGCGCCCCCGGACCTGCGGCGTCCTCATAGGTCAGAGTCCCGCTCCCCCACTGGCTCTGGCAGGCCGAGCCCCAGACGCCGGGCGGGGCGGCCTCGAAGTCTTCAAAGCCGGCGCGGGGGACCGAAACGAAACCGGCGAGGTCGAGAGCGCGGCGGATTGCCGGGATGCGCATCGTCCAGCGCCAGACGCTTCCGGTCCGGTAGTTCTCGATGCTCAGGAAGATGGATCCCAGATCGATGCCGATGACGTCATCCGCCCACCAGTCACGGTCCACGTTGAAGGCGTCCGACAGGCCGTAGCGGCCCCAGATGCGATGGCCATAGGTCTGCGCCATCCATCGCAATGCCGGGATGCAGACTTCCGGCGCGAACGCGACGGATCCTCCCGGCGCGTGGGGCAGCACGGTGCCGTCCAGAAGCCAGGTCCCCTGGGGCTCCGGCAGCCAGGGAAGCGCCTCTCCGTAATCCCGGTAGCCGTCCGGACCGTCACCTGCCGTCAGCCCCCAGCAGTGCTCGGAGTAGGTTCGATACAGCGGAGGCGCAAACCCACCGGAGGCGGAGTGGTCGATACAGTAGCGCCGGTTGGACAACGTATGATTGCGCGTGCTCTCGAAATAGGTCAGCGTGCCCGTGTAAGCGTCGCGCCGGAAGCGCAGGTCCAGAAACAGCTGCGGATACTGGTGCGTGAAGAGCACCGGATAGAAGAAGCGGGGATAGGAGCGGTCGCCGGGCCGCGTGGCCACGGTGTCGCGGAAGTTGCGGCTGAACCCGTGCCAGACCGACGGCGGAAGCGGGTGCGTCGGGGACCCCATGGCCAGCAGGTCCATCATCCAGTACTCGCTGTAGACCGTACTGCCCTCGTAGAGCGCGGGCCAGCGCACCGGCCGGTACAGCGCTTCGGCGGCATCGCGGATGGCCGGGTCGCCGTAGCGCTCCTCGAACCAGGATCCCGCGAACAGCGCGCCGTACAGCAGGATCGCAGTGTCGATCGTGGAGAACGCCGTTCCCGGCGAAGGCTGCCCTGAACGCATGTCGAGGAAATGCGGGAAGAACCCGTGCAGCCGGGGAACCCTCGTCGCCAGTGTGTCCAGCGTCAGAAGGATGCGCTGCCGGGCCTGTTCCCGGCCAACCCAGCCGCGCCCCTCCGCGATGCAGATGGCGGCCAGTCCGAACCCCACGGACGCGATGCTCGAATGCACATAGCCGTCCTGCCGGAAGTTGGCGGCCCGGTCCTTGATCAGCCCGAGCGGACCGGCCTCGTCCCAGAAGAAGCGGAAGGCGCGTTTCTGCAGCTCCTCGAGCAGCGCATCGTCCGAGTCCGGAAGCGGACCGCTGTCAACCAGCGCAACATCATCGCAGTATGCCGCACCGCCGTGGGGTGCCGCTCCCGCTCCGACCGCGTACACCACCCGGCCTCTGGCTGACCCGGGCGGCGCAATGGAGGTCACCAGGAACTCCTCGAAGCCGCCGTTTGCGGACGTGAGACGCAGGCTTTCGCGTTGCAGCAGCATCGTCCCGCCCGCAGAAAAGAACTCCAGCCTGATGCAGGCGTAGCTGGAGCCGGAGAGAGCGTCCGAAGACGGGCTGTGGAGCCAGGCGGTCAGCCGGTATTCCCGTCCCGGGACGGCAGGGAAGTCCTGATAGTATCCGTATTCCTGGAAGTCGCCGCCGGTCCAGCGTTTGGCGGAATAGCCTCCCGACCGTCGGAAGGAAGAGGAGCGTTCCCCCGTCAGGTCAGGTCCATACTCGATCCAGTGGAGCGGATCGGGTGGCGTGCCGGAGTCTCCGGTCTCGAACCCGGCATTGAGCAGCAGGGCGGCCGCCAGAGGACCGCTTGTTGCCGCTGCCAGTATGGCGGACAGCAGAATGCGCCACATCGCTTCCACGGCCGTGGAAAAGGAGCCACGGCGCTCTCCTTCCGATCTCCTACGACGCTGTGGGAGCGCTCCCACACAAGATTACCATACCATTGCCCGCTTTGCAAGCCCTTTTTTCGCCAGGATCTTTGAAAAAGTTCTGCCGTCAGTTGCCGTCGGAGCGCGCCCAGCGCAGCCCGAGCCCCTCAACGGCCAGCAGGACCGAAGCGAGACTCGCTCTGGAGTCCCGCAGCAACTGCTCCCTCAGGAGGCTCGATGCAGACGAGAAGTCTTTCCTTCCCTCATCATCGGACGTGAAATACACCAGCACGTCCACTCCGGCCAGTCCCGCCGCCAGAATCTGCAGGAGGGTCATCAGGATGCGGTTGCCCCCGAACGCGCCGCACCCCCAGAAGCCCGTGTGGATGGCCACAGGAACGGGCGCGCCCGCAAGGCGGCGGCTCTCCAGCCGGGCCGCCACGAACGCTGTGTAGGCCGTCTGGACAATGCGGCAGATCTCTTCGATCGCATAGCGTCCCCGCCCGCCGTTCGGGGCGGCCATTGCGAGGACGTTGGTCACCGTGAGGGGAACGACCGGATGCGTGGCCCGGCGGACGGCATCCACATCAGCGCGGGCGAAATTCCTGCCGTAGAGTCCCTCCGGGCGGCCAGCGTGCGGGTCCGCGGAAACGTCTATCCGGCACCGGCGCTCCGCCCCGGCGACCAGCACCGGCGTGGGACGCCCGCTGACCTCGGTGACGGCGCTCCCGAACATCGCCAGCGCCGCCTCTCGAACCGAGCCCAGAACGGGGTGTTCGGCGCACATCATCTCGTCCTGGGCGAAATACTCGATCCCGTAAGCGAAGAACAGGTCCGGGTCGGCGAAGTTTACATGCCACTCGAACGCCGGAGGCCCCAGATGCGGCAGATAATCGTAGAAGCCGGGCTTCGGCACCACGGCCGGCAGCTTTGCGGGGGATGGAGGTTCATCCGGCAGCGGCAGGCAGCCCCATCGTGAATACTCGATGCGGCCGCCCGGCTGGCTCCCGCCGGGCAGGGCGATCTCGAAGACCGCCTGTTTGTTCCGGTTCTCGATGCGGGGCGGATACCTGCGCATCAGCTCCGCTGCGTCCATACTCAGCCGTTCGATCGGCTCCAGTTGCGGGTCAAGATTTTCCGGCATGACGGCATCCACCTTCGGCAGCCTGGCGCCGCGTTCCTTCCCCGTCCCATTGCCGCCCGGGCTGCTGCAGTGCTAGACTCAGGAAGCGAGGGACTGGAAACCATGGCGATCGCCGGTCTGCGACCCATCCCCGCCTTTGCGAAAGGGAGCTCCAATGGATATCACCCGCTGCATGAGCACGCAGCACCCCGATAACGCCTCCGTGCCGTTCTTCGCCTCCTCGCCCGTGCTGGCCGGTGAGGACGAGATCCGGGAAGCTTACTACTGCTACTCGCATCTGGGCTGCGATGAGCAGATGTGGGACGTGGAGGGCAAGGAGATCGACCCTCACGTGGTGAAGAAACTTCTCACGTTCTACCCCGAGTTCTTCCGGAAGCATATCCTCGGAAGGGACCTGCGCCTGACCGTACGGGTCCCCAACCCGTCGGTGGAGCGCGCGGAGGCCAAGATCCTCCTCGAGACCCTGGAGAGCATTCCCCGCTCGTTCGATGCCGCCCGAGCGTTTTACGGCGATGATGCCCCTCCCCCCATCTTCGAGGTCATCCTACCCATGACCACGTCCGCGCGATGTCTGAACAGGGTATACAGCTTCTATCAGGACTTCATCATCGGGCGGCAGCATCGGCCGGTGCTCGACGGTGATATCACCGTCGCGGAATGGATCGGGGATTTCGGCCCGGCGCGCATCAATGTGATCCCGCTGTTCGAGGACATTCCCACGATGCTGCGCGCAGGCGAAATCGTCGCCGACTTTCTCGAGGGCAAGGAGGTGGAATATCAGCGGGTCTTCCTGGCGCGCTCGGACACCGCAATGAACTACGGCCTTGCGGCCGCTGCCCTGGCCAACAAGATCGCCCTCCAGCAACTCTACGAGACGGGGGAGCGGACCGGCGTGCCGATCTGCCCGATCATCGGCATGGGGTCCGCGCCGTTCCGCGGCGGCCTGAGTCCGCGCACAGTGGAGCGGGTGAGCGGCGAGTATCCCAGCGTGGTCACCTTCACCATCCAGTCCGCCTTCAAGTTCGACAACCCGGCGCCGGACGTCAACCGCGCCTGCGATTTTCTGAAACGGCGCACGGTCAGTCCTCCCCCGCCGGTGGACGAGGAACGCGCGCGCGCCCTCATCGAGAACTACAGCGCGGCCTACCGGCGCCGTATCGTGGAGATTGCGCCCTTCATCAATGCCGCCGCAAGGTTCGTGCCGGCGAGACGGGCGCGCAAGCTCCACATCGGTCTTTTCGGATACGCCCGGGAGCTGGACGGGGTCAGCCTTCCGCGGGCCATTTCTTTCACCTGCGCGCTGTATTCCCTGGGTTGCCCGCCGGAGCTGATCGGGCTGGAAGCCCTCTCCGACGAAGATCTCGCGTTCCTGGACCGGGTGTATCCGTCCTTCCGGGCAAAGCTCACGGACGCGCTCTGCTTTACGGACCCGGAGAGCCCCCTGCTGACGGACGGACTTCGGAGGGCGGTGCAGAACGCAGGGCTGGAGTGGAACCCGGACGAGGAGCACACGCGGCTCGCCCGCCAGTTCCGCGAATGCGTGGATGCGGGTGACTCCGCAAAGGCGGGAGACCTGGTGCTGCAGGCGGCTCTGCGGAGACGCTTCCTCGGCTAGAGGAAGACAAACCTTCAGCCTGCAGGAACCTGAAGCGCCGTTGTTACGTTGTCTGCGGATTGAGTTCCCGGGCCGGTCGAAGATCCTAGAGTCAGATGCAGGCCCGTGAAGAATTCCTGCGAAAGGAGTGGTACAGAAAAGTGAGCGTGAAAAGACGTTGCGTGGTGGCGCCCGGGGATGGAATCGGACCGGAGATCACGGAGGCCGTGCTCCGGATTCTGGACGCGGCCGGCGCTCCCCTGGAGTACGATCTCATCGAGCTCGGCGAAGCGGTCTACCGGCAGGGCGTTACATCCGGCGTGCCGCCCGAGGCCTGGGACAAGATCCGTGCCAGCGGCTGTCTGCTCAAAGGCCCGGTGACCACCCCGCAGGGGCAGGGCTTCAAGAGCGTCAACGTGACCATCCGGAAAACGCTCAACCTGTTCGCCAATGTGCGTCCCTGCAAAGCGTACAACCCGTTCATCGCATCTCCCCACCCCGGAATGAATCTGGTGATCATCCGGGAGAACGAGGAGGACCTCTATGCGGGAATCGAACACCGGCAGACGCACGAGGTGACTCAGGTTCTGAAGCTGGTCTCCCGTCCGGGCTGCGAGAAGATCGTCCGGTTCGCCTTCGAGTACGCCCGCGCTTTTGGCCGCAGGCGTGTGACCTGCATGACCAAAGACAACATCATGAAGCTCACGGACGGGCTGTTCCACCGCGTTTTCGATGAGGTCGCGGCACAGTACCCGGACATCGCGAGCGACCATATGATCATCGACATCGGCTCGGCGCGGCTGGCGGCAAGCCCCGAGACCTTCGATGTTATTGTCACACTGAACCTGTACGGGGACATTCTCTCGGACATCGCCGCTCAGTTGACAGGCTCCATAGGGCTGGCTGCATCCGCCAACATCGGGGAGCAGGCGGCTATGTTCGAGGCGGTTCACGGGTCCGCCCCCGATATTGCCGGGCGCGGTGTGGCTAACCCGTCCGGTCTGCTCATCGCAGCGACACAGATGCTGGTGCATCTGGGATTCGGTGACATCGCCCAGACCGTAAAGAACGCCTGGCTGTGCACCATAGAGGACGGGATTCACACTCCGGACATCTTCCGTGTGGGCCTGAGTGCCGAAGAGGTCGGCACAGCCGCTTTCGCGGATGCCGTGATCGCGAGACTCGGCAAGACTCCCAAACAGCTCGCCCCCGTCCAGTATCAGAGGGGTGTTCGGGACTTCCCTGAGCCTGAACTAGATGAGGCCGTATCGGAGCCTGCCGACAGAGAAGGTACCCCGGAGGATATTAGTGTCAATCCTGAAAGTTTGAAGCTAGTCCGTGATTTCCTTCTTAAGGCGCACAAGCAGCAGCCTGCCACGCCGGTGCGCGTGCAGACATCGAGTCCGCCCCGGTCAAACCGCCAGTTGGTAGGCGTTGACGTCTTCGTCTACTGGGACCAGGACGGAAGATGCGCTGACACCCTCGCCGGCTGGCTGCAGAGTGCGGCTCCGGCGGGCGCCCATCTTTCGCTGATCACGAACAGAGGAGTGAAAGTCTATCCGGAAGGCCTGCCTGAGACTTTCTGCACGGACCACTGGCGCTGCCGGTTCCGTTTCGACCGCCCGGCGGAGGATTACGGGCGGTGCCTGGAGCTGCTCGGCAGTCTCGCGGCCGCGGGAGTGGATATCATCAAGACGGAGAATCTGTATACCTACGATGGCGAGCCCGGCTTCACCCTCGGTCAGGGGGAATGAGGCCGCGCTTCCGGCAGTTTCCCGGACAGAGGGGGCCGGAAAGGCCAGGCCGCCCGGTGATCTCTTGCCGCCCTTCCAGCCCTGTGCTAGAATGGCAGCGTCTGAGAGGCAATGAAGCGTTGTGGTTCCAAGAACCCCCGCTTCATTGGACGGTCGGAGTCAGCCGCGGGGGCCGCATTACCGGAACGGAAGCGATGCCCCCCGAGCGTGGCGGAGGCCGGTCGCGGGGCTGTGGCTCAGTTGGGAGAGCGCTTCCTTCGCACGGAAGAGGTCGGCGGTTCGAATCCGCTCAGCTCCACCAAATTGGAGAGGCCCGGGAACGGAGTGTTCCCGGGCCTCGCTTATCACGATGCGCCCGCGGCCGGTTCCACGGGCTCCCCGAGGAGTTTCCCCACCTGCCGCAAGCTCTGCTCCAGCGCCGCGGGGCTGTCGGCCCGCACCGTCACGTGTCCCACCTTCCGCTGCGGCCTGATGGCCTTCCCGTAGATGTGCAGGTGGGCTCCCGGAATGCGCGCCACATCTTGCGGGGCCGGTAGCTTGCCGATGCAGTTCACCATCGCGGCGAACGCGACCGGCTCCGTGCTTCCCGGCTCCCACCCGGCCACGGCGCGCAGATGGTTCTCGAACTGGCTCGTTTCCGCTCCTTCGATTGTCCAGTGGCCGGTGTTGTGCACCCGGGGGGCAAACTCATTGGCCAGGAGGCGTCCGTCCTTTTCAAAGAACTCCACCGCAAGCACCCCGGTGTAGGCGAAATGCTCGGCAAGGCGCCGGACGTATTCACACGCTTCGCCCCACCTCGGATCGGCAGGACGGCACCGCGAGACGCGCAGGATGCCGTCTCTGTGAATGTTCTCCACCACCGGGTAGAATCTGCAGGCGCCGCCCGACGTCCTGACGGCCACTATCGAGATCTCCCGGTCGAACGCCACGAATTCCTCGGCCATCAGATGCCCGCCGCCTGAAAGAAGCGCTTCCAGCTCCGCCCTCTCACGAACGATCGTCTGTCCCTTGCCGTCATAGCCCTCTGAGCGCGTCTTGACTACCAGAGGCAGGCCCAGGTCTCCGGCGGCGCGCACTGCGTCTTCCAGGCGTTCCACGGGCAGGAAACGTGCCGTCGGGATGCCGAGCCGGCTGAACACCTCCTTTTCCCGGAGCCTGTCCTGCTTTACGGCGAGGGATTCGGTAGACGGAAACACCCGCACGCAGTCCTGCAGACGCTGAACGGCACGCAAAGAGATGTTCTCGAACTCCCAGGTCACGACGTCCACCTCTTCCGCCAGCCCGGGATTGGCTTCGATCGAAGCCCAGTCTGCCACGACGCCGCGACCCAGCGCGAACGCACATTCATCCGGCCGGGGCGAAACGAAGACAAACCGGAGTCCCCACGGGATGCCGGCGAGAGCCAGCATCCGCGCCAGCTGTCCGCCTCCCAGAATGCCGACCGTGCTCACGGAGCCATCCGCGGATCCGGGCACGACAGCACCTCCCGCACGGTGTGCTCTCTCATCTGCTCCAGCCTTGTCTGGAGCTCAGGGCGGTTCAGCGCAAGAATCGCCGCCGCAAGCAGTGCGGCGTTCACCGCGCCTGCCCTGCCTATCGCGAGGGTCCCCACCGGGACACCACCGGGCATCTGAACGATGGAAAGGAGCGAGTCCATCCCGTTGAGCGCGCTGGACTGTACCGGCACGCCCAGCACGGGCAGCGTGGTGAAAGAAGCCGTCATGCCGGGCAGGTGCGCGGCTCCTCCGGCGCCGGCGATGATGACCTGCAGCCCCCTTTCCTTCGCCTCGCGCGCGTAACGGCGCATTTCGTCCGGTGTCCTGTGGGCCGAGACGACGCGCACCTCGTGGGGGATGCCCAGACGTTCCAGAGTCTCGGACGCGTGGCGCATCGTGTCCCAGTCCGAGCGCGATCCCATGATGACCCCAACCAGCGGGTTGCCGCCTGAATCCATTGCTGTGCTTTCAGAACCGGTTTTCACGCAGAACCTCCACGGTATCGATGAAGACGACCCTGGCATGATCTTTATCATAAGCCTCAACGAGCGACGCCGCGATGCGGTCCGCCGTCAGGGCCAGCCGCCCATCCTGTCAGGAGCCCGCCCGAAAGCGCCACGACCGCCCTAACAGGGAAGACCTCGTGCAGCAGACGGTCAGATTGCATCCCCCCGAGCGCTTTCGGGACTGCGCGCCGCGCTGCTGCGTAACGGGGTTATACACCTCCGCCGGACCGGACGCAATGAAACCGCTGGCCTCCCGGTCTTCCCGCCCACGGGGTCGGACGGTTGACCACGCGCAGCGCATCCGATTATGATGCACGGGGTCGCACCCCATCCAGGCATCGAGACGGAGGTCGCTTTTGTCCAGTCTTGAAGAGAAGCCCGCAGTCCCTGCTATCCGGACTGCCGGGCGGTCCATGGCGTGCGTCGGCTGCCTTGCCGCTCTTCTTCTGTGCGTGCTCGCCGTTCTGCTGTTCCTCGCGGTGTCCTCCCGTGACGGTTCCCTGTCGCGCCTCTACCGGTCATGGATGGACGTGGAGACCTGCCGTCGGAACCTGATCGAGCTGGGGGCGGCGCTCCAGAGGTATCACAACAGGAACGGCACTTATCCGGAGAGGCTCGAGATGCTGTATCCGGACTTTCTGAAGACCGATAGCGTCCTGAGGTGCCCGGCGGAGGCCGGCGACGGCAAGCCCCGCGGATACCGCTATTTCCGTCCCACCGACGCAACGCCTCCTGACGCCGTGGTCATCCGGTGCGATCTCCATTCGCCGGCAGGGCAGCAGAAGGTGGTCCTGCTCCTCCGGATGGACGGGCGGGTCGACGTCCGGAACGAACGGCCCGGGCCTGCACCCTCCCGGATCAGGCAGACCCCCGGAAAGCCGGAGTAGGCCGGCCTAGCTCCACTCTGTCAGTGCCGCCTGAAGCTCCGCGGCAGAGAAGACCGGGGCTCTGCAGGAATAATCTCGGCAGACGTACGCCGCAGGCCTGCCGTCCGGGGCCGCCCTTCCGCGCGCTGGAAGGGGATCGTCCCCGGATCCGGTGGCCACCGCGAGCACGGCACCGGGCAGGAACAGTTTCCCGGTGACCTCCCGGAGCCCTGCCCACTCCTCGGTGTCCGGATCGCCGGCAAGCACCACCTCCTGCGAGGGGCCCTCCAGGAAATCGACGGCGACCAGCAGATGCTCGAACGCCCGCGGAGCCCTGGCGGCCGCTTCACCGAAGGCTCGCACGGTGCGAGAAGCCGCCTCGATGAAGCCGGGGCGGTCCAGGAGCCGGCCCAGTCTCGCAAGGGCGAGCGCGGCTGCCGAGTTGCCTGAGGGCGTCACTCCATCGGTCGGGCTTTTGCTACGGACCAGTGGAGTACCGTGAGCCTCCCGTGAAGCGTAGAACCCTCCGCCCGCCTCATCGTAGAACAGAGCGATCATCTCATCCGCCAGACGCTCCGCATCCCGGAGCCACCGGCGGTCGAAATCCGCCTGATACAGCTCCGTCAATGCGAGGATCACACAGGCATAGTCGTCCTGAAAGGCGGCCAGCCCGGGGCGCCCGTCGCGCCAGGAGTGAGCCAGCTCGCCGTCCGGGGACATTTCCGTCAGGACAAAGAGCGCGGCCCTGCGGGCGGCATCCAGATAGTCCGGCCGGCCCATCGCCCGGGCGGCGAAGGCGAAGGTGCGTATCATCAGGCCGTTCCAGGAAGCGATGACTTTGTCGTCCAGATGCGGGGGCACCCGCCGGGACCGCGCCGAGAGCAGGCGCTCCCTCATTCTGGCGAGATCGCGCCCCAGTTGAGAGGCGTCCCGGCCAGAGGCACGCCCGAACGCCTCCAGATCCATCCGCAGATGCGGGATGCTGCGGCCGTGCTCGAAGTTTCCGCCGGGCACGATGCCATACACGTCGCAGAACAGCTGCGCGTCGTCTTTTCCGAGCACCTCCGCCACCTCGCCCGGAGTCCACACATAAAACTTGCCTTCCTCACCTTCGCTGTCCGCGTCCAAGGCGCTCAGGAACCCTCCGTGAGGGCCTGTGAGCTCGCGCATCACGAAGTCCAGCGTCCGGCAAGCTGCGTCCGCCCACTCTCCGCGTCCCGTCACCTGCCAGCCCTCCAGCAAGACAAGGGGGATCAGGGCGTTGTCGTAAAGCATCTTCTCGAAGTGCGGCACCAGCCAGCGGCTGTCCGTGGAGTAGCGGTGGAACCCCCCACCGATATGGTCGAACAGCCCGCCCCGGATCATCCCGTCCAGCGTGAGGGACACCGCGTCCATCAGCGATGCTTCCCCCGACCGGTGGTATTCCCGCAACAGCAGCTGGAGGGCGAAGCACGGCGGGAACTTCGGAGCGCTTCCGAAGCCTCCGTAGACCGGGTCGAGGGCGGACAGCAGCTGGCGGCAGGCGTCCCGGACTGTGTGGAGGCCGATCTCCGCCGGGCGTTCCAGGCCCGTCAGGGACTGGACGATCGCCCCGCTCAGGTCGGCACAGCTGGCTTCCACATCCTCGCGGCGCTCCCGGTAAGCCTGAGCGATCGCCTGCAGAAGACGGGGAAATCCGGGGCGGCCGTAGGCATCCGCGGGCGGGAAATAGGTTCCCGCATAGAACGGGCGCAGGTCCGGCGTCAGGAAGACGCTCAGGGGCCACCCGCCGGCTCCGGTCAGAAGCTGCGCCGCCTGCATGTACACTTCGTCGATGTCGGGGCGCTCCTCGCGATCCACCTTGATGCAGACGAAGTTTTCGTTCAGCAGCCGCGCGGTCTCTTCGTTCTCGAAGCTCTCCCTCTCCATGACATGGCACCAGTGACAGGTGCTGTAGCCGATGGACAGAAAGATGGGCACGTCGCGCTCCCGGGCTGCGCGAAACGCCTCTTCCCCCCACGGATACCAGTCCACGGGGTTGAACGCGTGCTGAAGCAGATACGGACTTGTCTCCAGCGCCAGGCGGTTCGGCCTTTTGCTGCCGGCAGCCTCTCCGGTGGACATCGTATGACTCCTTCCGACCGCCGGCCTCACTCCGGCCGCTTCAGCCCATCAGGCGGGCCAGGTAGTCCAGCAGGTCACTCTTCGAGACGGTGGCGAGAGCGACACATCTGTCAGCCGCCCCGTAATAGATGTAGAACACGTCGTCCCGCTCCACGACCCCGGAGGGGAAACAGACGTCAGGGACCAGCCCATCGCGCTCGTAGGGCTCATCCGGAACGAGCAAGGGCTCGGGCGAGCGGCCCAGCACACGGGAGGGGTCCCGGGCATCCAGGAGCACGATCCCGGCCATGTAGCGCCGGTCGTCATCGACGCCGTGGTAGATCTCCACCCATCCCAGATCGGTCTTGAAGGGCGGGGCGCCCGCGCCGATGCGGTTGCAGTCCCAGAAGCCGGGCCTGGGAGAAAGAAGCCTGCGGTGGTCCGTCCAGTGGATTAGGTCCTCCGAGAAGGCCAGCCAGATGTCCGGATACTCGCGGTGCATCAGGCAATAGCGCCCGCCGATCTTCTCCGGAAACAGAACGACGTCCTTGTTGTCGGAATCCGGGAGGATGACACCCATCCGCCGGAAACTGCGGAAATCCTCCGTCGCGGCCAGACAGACGCGCGTCCTCCAGGGAGCGCCGAAGCTGAACGCGGGCCGGGGGTGCCCGGCGGGATACACCGATGCAGCCACGTAAGTCACATAGAACGTCCCATCGAGGGGCGTGGAACGGGGGTCTTCCACCCCCAGCCTCTCCCAGGGACACTCCGGGTCCCCTTCGAACACCGGCAGATCGAACCGCTCGAAGCTCACGCCGTCCTCAGAGACCGCAAGGCCCAGGCGTGAGAGCGGGTCATCGCCGATGGCGCGGTAGAGCAGGTGAATCCTGCCGTCCTTCTCCGCTGCGGCGCAGTTGAACACCGCTCTGTACTCCCACCACAGCCGGGAAGGAGCCAGCACGGGGTTAGCGGGATGACGTTCCAGCAGCATGCGCCCCTCCTGAAGTCTGCACCCGCCCGGTTGTCGGCCGGGCGGTCTTCCATCTGAACACGATATGGGTTGAAGAGCGGCCGTGCACGACGTGTCCACCGTCGGCATTGATGGCCACCTTGCACCGGAGGACTTCGCTGAACAGTTTCGAGAACCGCCAGATGTCGGATTTTCCGGCCGCAATGAAGATATGATGGTCGGTCAGGCCGATGCCCATCCGGTGAGTAACCCTGTTCATGAAGGCTCTGGAGAAGCCGTCGTACGCCAGAGGCACCAGACGCTGTCCCAGCGCCGCTGCGGTGACGCCCTCCCTGCCCTTCACCAGAAAGTAGTTGCCGTGAATGTCCAGCGCGCCGCTCTGCTGAATGACCAGCATCCAGCGGCCGGTGACCGCCCGCGAGATCCGCCGTCCGTTTGCCTGGAGGAAATCGGCGGGAGTCAGGTTGCGGCTGTGGATGAATCCGTCCGTGCATGCGGCGATTCCTCCGTGGCGTCGCTTTGCCTGCTCCAGGGTCTGACCGTTCCAGTCGAGCGACAGAAGCGCCTCCAGGTGCTCGCAGCGCGGAAGCTGGATGCAACGGAATACCCGGCCCCTGTGCTCCACCATCCAGACCTTCACCACGTGGCGGGGATGATAGGCCCGGCGCCGCTGCGGCCGGGCCTGCAAGGCCCGGGCCCGGCGCAGGAGAACGCGTGACTCCACCACGCCGGGCGGCAGCGACCCGCGCTCAAGCGGAGAGGGTGCGAGAAGAAGCCCCGCTGCGGCCAGAGCCGCAGCGCCCCGGACCGCGGCTGAGACCCATGAGCGCCGGAAGCCGCCATCCTGCGGGGAATCCCTCCTGCCGTCCATGGCACTCTTTCCCCTGCCGATGGTCAGTTCTGCGAAGGGCCGGAGAGGTAGCGCCGGAGCGCGGCCATCTGCTCCCCGGAAAGGGGCGCTCCCTCCGCGGCGCGAAGGTCTTCCGCCAGATGGATCCGCGACCGGGTGCCCACGATAATGGTGGACACAGCCGGATTCGCCCGGACGAACCGCAGGGCCATCTCCGGCAGGCTCATCCCCCAGGCGCCCGCGAGGTCCCGGAAGACCTCCACGCGCCGCTTAAGCTCCGCGTGCTCCTCCCCGAGCCTGTGGACTTTCTGAGTCAGGCGGCCCGCCGCCAGTCCGTCCTTGACGATGACTCCAACGCTTGCGCTGAGCGCCGCCGGAAGGACGCGCTCCTCCACGGTGAGATCCAGGAGACTGTAGCTGACCTGGATGGTGTCGAAGCCGCCGCACTGGATTGCCGCCAGCGCCTCCAGCTCCCCGCAGGAACAGCCCAGGAACCGCACCTTGCCCTGATCCCTGGCCTTCTGCATCTCGGCCAGGGCGTCGCCTTTCAAGATGACCTCCAGGGGAGCGGAATGGATCTGGTACACGTCGATGACATCGGTCCGGAGCCTGCGCAGACTCTCTTCCAGAAATTTCCACATGGCAGCAGGGGAATAGTCGTACACCGAGCCGCTCTCGTCGCACCACTCGCCCCATTTCGTAGCCAGAATCACCTCGTCCCTGCGGGAGGAGAGCGCCTTTCCGATCCGCTCCTCGCTCGCCCAGTAGGCCGCGGCGGTGTCTATGAAGTTCACGCCGCTGTCCACAACGTGGTTCAGGAACTCCACAGCCTCGGTCTCGGACGGAGGCTGCCCCGTGTCTCCGTCACCCCGTATCCCCCAGGGGCGGCCCATCTCCAGCGCTCCCAGGCCGATGACCGATACGTCAAGCCCTGTGTGTCCCAGACTCCTGTATTCCAACGTCACGCTCCCCTTCGAACCATCCGGCGACCCGCCCGCGCGCGCCGGCTTTCACAGGGATTGTTCCCGGAAGCCATCCCTGCCGCAACCGGAACAGAGTCCGTCGGCCGGTGTGCGCAAAAAGCCGTGATTCGTGTATGATACTGCCTGGCCGGGGGCGCCGGCTTCGCCCCGCGGCCTCTCCCGGCCCCGCGCCGTATCTGATACCCAGAGGATACCGGATTTGTCCAAGGCTCGACGGTTTTTTGTGCTTGCGGCAGTAGCACTCGCGGTGACCGCGGCCGGCCGCGCCGACGTCATTTCAGGCCCTCACACGGCCCCTCCCCCCTCTCCGCAAGCAGAGCCTGGACAGATGTGGAACGGCCATGCTCTCACCGAGGAAGAAGCCACCCGCGAGGCCGAGAGGGAGATTCTGCCGCTGCTGCTGGAGCTCGCTCTGGTGCTGGTGGCGGCCAAGATCGGCGCTGAGCTGGTGGAGAGGTGGGGGCAGCCGGCTGTTCTGGGCGAGCTGGGCGTCGGCGTGCTGCTCGGGAATCTGTCCCTTGCGGGGCTGCACGCCTTCGACATCCTCAAGACGAGCGTACCGCTCAACATCGCCGCCCAGGTCGGCGTCATCCTCCTGCTCTTCGAGGTGGGACTTGAATCGAAGATGCGCGACCTGCTGGCCGTGGGTCTGAGTTCGCTGGTGGTTGCCGTCACCGGCGTCGTGGCACCCATGGTCCTCGGGTACCTGGTTGGAGTGCTCTTTCTTCCGGAGGAACTGCCTCTCGCGCACGTGTTCCTGGGGGCGACCCTGTGCGCGACAAGCGTGGGCATCACTGCGCGAGTCCTGAAGGATCTGAACAGGACGCAGACGAAAGAGGCCAGGATCATACTCGGCGCGGCGGTCATCGACGACGTGCTGGGGCTGGTGGTGCTCGCGGTGGTCAGCGGGGCCATCGCCGCCGCCAACCGGGGCGGTGACGCGGGCATCTCCGTCGCCAGTGTCGCCGCCGTGCTTGGCAAGTCGCTGGCCTTTCTTGCCGCGGCTCTGGCGGTGGGCAGCGTGGCGGCACGCCCGTTGATGAACCTGATGTCCGGCATGCGCGTGCCGGGGGTGATGCTGGCGGTCAGCGTCTCAATGTGCTTCGTGCTGGCGGGGCTGGCGGGCCTGGTGGGTCTGGCGCCCATCGTGGGAGCTTTCGCGGCCGGTCTGATACTGGAGCCCCGCCACTTCGAGCGCTTCCACGTGCGCGGGGAGCGTCCGCTGGAAGAAGTGATCCAGCCGCTCGGGACCGTCTTCGTCCCTGTGTTCTTCGTGGTGATGGGTCTGCACGTGGACCTTCGCTCCTTTGGCGCCGTTTCCGTGCTGGGTCTCGCGGCGGCGCTGATCGCGGCGGCGGTCGCCGGGAAAATGGCGTGCGGCCTTGCTGTGTTCCAGAAAGGCGTCAACCGGCTGATCGTCAGCGTCGGCATGGTCCCGCGCGGGGAGGTGGGGCTGATCTTCGCGAGCATCGGAGCCGCGCTGGTGCTGGGCGGCGAGCCCGTCATCTCGCCGTCCATCTATTCCGCGGTGGTGGTTATGGTGGTGGTCACCACCGTCATCACGCCGTTCTGGCTCAAGCAGCTTTTTTCGAAGCCGGCCGCAAAGAGCGGCGGCGCCGGAAGAGCGAGACGCCGCAGCGAACCTGAAAGAGCAGAGGCCTGATTCGGCAGGACAGGAAGACACCATGCTGAGTGACGTGGAGATCGCCCAGCAGGCCGTCCCCGAACCGATCACGGCGGTGGCGGGACGCCTCGGTCTGGCCGACACGGACATCGAGCTTTACGGGCCCGTGAAGGCCAAGGTAACGATGGACGCCATTCGCCGCTTCCAGGAACGACCGGACGGCAAGCTCATTCTGGTGACCGGCATCACCCCGACGCCCGCAGGCGAAGGCAAGACCACCACCACGATCGGACTCGGTGACGCGTTGCGCAGGATGGGTCACTCCGCGTGCATTGCAATCCGCGAACCGAGCCTCGGCCCCTGCTTCGGTCTGAAGGGCGGCGCCACGGGCGGCGGATACGCCCAGGTGATCCCGATGGTGGACATCAACCTCCACTTCAACGGGGATTTCCACGCCATCACGTCCGCCCACAACCTGCTCTCCGCGCTGCTGGACAACCATATCCACCGCGGCGACGCTTTTAACATCGACCCGTACGAGGTGATGTGGCGGCGCGTGATCGATATGAACGACCGCTCCCTGCGGGCGATCGTGACGGGTCTGGGCGGAAAGGCGAACGGGCTCCCCCGCGAGACCGGGTTCGATATCACGACCGCAAGCGAGGTGATGGCGCTCCTGTGTCTGGCAGCGGATCTGGAGGACCTGAAAGAGCGTCTCGCAAGGATCGTCGTCGCGCTGGACCGGCAGGGAAACCCGGTGACCGCCGAAGCGCTCAAGGCGTCGGGCGCTATGGCGGTGCTTCTCAGAGACGCCATCAAACCGAACCTGGTTCAGACTCTGGAGGGGACGCCGGCCTTCGTTCACGGGGGCCCGTTCGGCAACATCGCGCACGGATGCAGCTCTGTGATCGCCACCCGGCTGGCGCTCAAACTGGCGGATTATGTGATCACGGAAGCCGGGTTCGGGAGCGACCTGGGGGCGGAGAAGTTCTTCAACATCAAGTGCCGGACGGCCGGACTGACGCCCGCCTGCGCCGTGGTGGTCGCGACCGTGCGGGCCCTGAAGATGCATGGCGGAGCCGCCAGAGACCGGCTGGACCAGCCCGACCTCCCGGCGCTGGAGTGCGGACTGGAGAACCTGTGGAAACACTGCGAGAACGTGGAGCTCCACGGTGTTCCGCCGGTGGTCGCCGTGAACAGGTTCGAGTCCGACTCCGACGGGGAACTCGATCTTCTGCTGCAGCGTTGCCGCGATCGGGGCATTCCGGCGGCCCTTGCCGAACACTGGAGACTCGGCGGCGAAGGCGCGGAGGGTCTGGCGCGCGCGGTGCTGGAGACCATCGCGGCCCGGCCATCACGGTTCCGCTTCCTGTACGATCTGGACCGGCCCATCGAGGAAAAGGTTGAGACCATCGCCCGTCAGGTGTACGGGGCGGACCGTGTGGTGTTCACCCTGGAGGCCGAGAAGAAACTGGCCCTGATATCCCGTCTGGGCTTCGGCCGGCTGCCTGTCTGCATGGCGAAGACCCAGAACTCGCTTTCCGACGATCCGGGCCTCCTGGGACGCCCGACCGGCTTCCGCCTGACGGTGCGGGACGCCCGCGTTTCGGCGGGGGCAGGCTTTGTCGTGATCTACACCGGGACCATCCTCACCATGCCGGGTCTTCCGCCACGGCCGGCAGCGGAGAAGATGCAGCTCGTTGACGGGCAGGTGGTGGGGCTTTCCTGACAGGCCTGAGCACGGCCGGGGTAGTGCTCACCGTTCGCCCTCGATGCTTTGCCGCCCGGCGGCCGCGTTTCCGGGGAAGGAGGCGCGGGCGCCCGCACCGAAGGTTGCCTCACAGGATCGCACCCCTTCCGGGGATGCGCCCGCTCACTGTTCGGGAGGACTGCCTTGAATCAAAGCTCTGACGAGATGTCCCGGAGGGACTTTCTGGCAAGGACGGCTGCCGGTTTCACCCTGGCATCGCTTCCGGCGTGGTTCGCGCGAGAGGCGCGCGCCGCCAGCGCAGAGGCTGCAGCGGCACGTCCCCGCCGGGTTGCGAAGAACGGCACGATCCAGATAGCGATCATCGGGCCGGGCGGCAGCAAGAAGGGTTACAAACAGGGGCTGAACGTCACGCGCCATCTGGCCAGCAAGGAGGGAGTCAAGGTGGTGGCCGCCTGCGACGTCGACGCCACCCACCTCCGGGAGGCGTGCGAAGCGCTCGGGCCGGACTGCAGGGGGTATCGCGACTTCAGGGAGGTGCTGGCGGACCGCAGCGTGGATGCGGTCGTGATCAGCACCCCGGACCACTGGCACGCCTACATGTGCATCGCCGCAATGAAGGCGGGAAAGGACGTCTACTGCGAGAAGCCTCTGACGCTCACCATCGACGAGGGCAAAAAGCTGGTGAAGGTCTGGAAGGAGACCGGCCGCGTGTTTCAGACCGGGAGCCAGCAGCGCTCCGACGCCAACTTCCGTCTGGCATGCGAACTGGTGCGAAACGGGCGGCTGGGGAGGTTGAAGCTGGTGGAGACCCGGCTGCCCACCGGCCCCACGGGCGGCCCGTTCGAGGTGAAGCGGGCGCCGAGCGACCTCGACTGGAACATGTGGCTCGGACCGGCCCGCTGGACGCCCTATGTGGAGCAGCGATGCCATCGCGATTTCCGGTGGTGGATGGAGTATTCCGGCGGCATGCTGACCGACTGGGGCGCCCATCACAACGACATCGCCCAGTGGGCGCTGGGGATGGACCGGTCGGGGCCGGTCTCCGTCAAGGGTTCGGGGAAGTATCCGCCGCTGGTCGGACCGACCTGCTACAACACGTTCCCCGAGTTCGACCTGGAGTTCCGCTACGACAACGGAGTGACGCTCCGGTGCACCAATCAGGGGGAGAACGGGGTGAGCTTCATCGGGGAGGAGGGCTCCATCTTCGTTACCCGGGGGAAGATTTCGGCGAGCGATGAGAAGCTGCTGAACGACCCCCTCCCCGCCAACGCGGAGCGTCTGTACGTATCGGACGACCACGGGCAGAACTTCATCGATTGCATCCGCAGCCGCAGACAGCCCATCTGCGATGCCGAGATCGGTCACCGTTCCGTGACAGTGTGCCATCTGGCGAACATCTGCCTGCGGCTGAATGGCCGCGAGCTGCGCTGGGACCCGAAGAAGGAGGAGTTCGTGGACGATCCGGAAGCAAACGCCATGCTCTCCCGCCCGCAGCGCAGGCCGTGGATTGTCTGATGGAAGAGGCCGCACCCGGCGGCCCGTACTGGAGGACCCGGACGGCCGCAGCCGGGCCCTGTCCGGATCTTTTCGGGAAATGCGATCATCCACCGCAGTTGTCCTGACGTTTCTCCTCTGCCGCGTCTCTTGCAGCCCGGTGTGCGCAGAAGTGGCGCAGCCCGCCGGACCGCCAGCGGCGCGGGTGGAGGCGGCCGGCAAGTTTCTGCTGGACACCGGGCGCGGCGGCGCGCATGAGCTCAGCGGGCTCGCGTGGGCGGGCGCGCTCGGCGAAAGACCAGACATTCACACCTATTACGCCGTCTCGGACGCGCGCCCCGAGGTCTTCCGTCTGCACGTGCGCCTGGACGAGCGGACGGGGGCGGTGAAGGAGGCCCGCGTCGTCGAACGGATACCGCTTGACCGCGGCGCGGACTGCGAGGACCTCGCGTGGGACAGCCGGGACGGCACCCTCTGGGTCGCGGATGAGGAAGGCCCTTCGGTGCGTCAGTTCACGCTCAGCGGAAGCTCTGCCGGCAGGCGCGGATCCATGGCCCGCGAGCTGGAGATTCCCGGCATTTTCCGCACGCGGCGCGCAAATCTGGGATTCGAGGCCGTTGCACTGGATGGCGAACGCGGCCTGCTCTGGACCGCAAACGAGGAGGCCCTCCCCGCCGACGGTGAGCCATCCGGCGTCGAAGCCGGAAGCACGGTCCGTTTGCTCAAGTTCGGGCCGGACCTGCGCCCGGCCGCCCAGTACGCCTGCGTCACGGAGCCGGTGGGCCGGCGGCCGCCGCACGGGCACTCCAGGGAACGGAGCGGCCTCGTGGCCCTCAGCGTCCTGCCGGACGGAAGTCTGCTGGCGCTGGAGAGGGCGCTCGACGTGCAGAGAGTGCTCATCGCCGATGTGCCGGTCTTCACCTCCCGCATCTTCCTGCTGGACACGACCGATGCGACCGACGTTTCCGCGATGCAGGAAGGGCTCAGGGACGCGAAGTTCCACCCCGTGCGCAAAACGCTTCTCTGGGAGAAGAGCTTCGGGCTGGATGGACCAAACAATTTCGAGGGAATGGCGCTGGGCCCTCGCCTGTCCGACGGGAGCTGGAGCCTGCTGCTGATCTCGGACGACGAGAAGGGAATGCTCGAGCAGAGCCTCTTTGCGCTTCGCGTATATCTCCAGCAGGATGCCGCCGGCAAGGAGCCGCAGTAGCCGGCCCGGCCTTACTCCGTGCTGGCAGTCTGTTCGCCGGAGAGCGCCGCGTGCAGCGTATGCCAGGGCAGCACCGCACACTTGATGCGGGTGGGGTAGTTTTTCACCTCCGAGAACACCACCAGCCGGCCCATTTCCGCCGGATCGCCCCCACCCTGCCCGGTCACCATCGCGCGGTAGCGCTCGAAGAGCTTCTCCGCCTCTGAGACAGGCTTGCCTTTGAGCAGAGAGGTCATCAGCGACGCCGCGGCCTTGGAGATGGCGCAGCCAGACCCCTCGAACGTGATCTCCTCGATGACTCCGTCCTGGACGGTGAGATAGACCCAGTAGTGATCTCCGCAGAGAGGATTGAACCCCTCGGCCATATGGGTCGGGTTATCCAGCTTCCGGAAGTTCCGGGGGGATTTGTTATGGTCGAGGATGACCTCCTGATAAAGCTCCCTTAGATCCGCCATCAACCGAACACCTCGACCACCTTTCGCAGCCCCCTGACCAGCGCGCCGACGTCCTCCGGCGTATTATACAGCGCAAACGACGCTCTCGCAGTCGCCGGGACGCCGAAGCGTTGCATCACAGGCTGCGCGCAGTGGTGGCCCGTGCGGATGGCGATGCCTTCGCTGTCCAGGACCGTGCCGATATCGTGGGGGTGGGCGCAGTCCAGTACGAAGGAGATGACGGCCGCCTTCTCCCGTGCGGTCCCGATAATGCGCAGACCGGGAATCTCCAGAAGGCTATCGGTGGCGTACTTCAGAAGCGCGTCCTCGTACGGGGCCACTTTGCGCAAGTCCACGCCCCGGACGAAATCCAGTGCGGGCGCCAGGGCGATCGCGCCACCGATGTTTGGCGTACCGGCCTCGAACTTGTAAGGAAGCTCGTTGTAGACCGTCTTCTCGAACGTGACGGACAGGATCATATCCCCGCCGGTCTGGTAGGGCGGCATTCGCTCGAGGAGCGATTCGCGGCCATAGAGGATTCCGATTCCGGTGGGCCCGAACACCTTGTGACCCGAGAAGACGAAAAAGTCGCAGTCAAGTTCCTGCACGTCGACCGGGGTGTGAGCGACCGACTGCGCGCCGTCCACCAGCGCCACCGCACCGGCCTCGTGCGCCTTCCGCACGATCTCCTTCACCGGGTTCACCGTTCCCAGCGCGTTGGAGATGTGCACGACGCTGACGATCTTCGTGCGGTCGCTGAGGAGCTTTTCGTACTCCTCCATGAGGAACTCGCCGTCGTCGTTGATGGGCACCACCCGCAGCCTGGCCCCCGTCTGCTCGCAGACCACCTGCCAGGGGACGATATTCGCGTGGTGCTCCATCGCCGAGATGACGATCTCGTCCCCCTTTTTCAGGAATGTCCGGCCGTAGCTTTGGGCGACCAGATTGATCCCCTCGGTGGCGCCGCGCACAAAGATGATCTCCCGGTGCGAGCGGGCGTTCAAAAACGACTGCGCGTTCAGGCGGGCCTCTTCGTATTGGCGGGTGGCAAGCTCGCTCAGGAAGTGAACCCCGCGATGAATGTTCGAGTTGCAGCAGCCGTAGAACTGGTTCAGACCGCACAACACGGTGTTCGGCTTCTGCGTGGTGGCCGCATTGTCCAGGTAGATGAGCGGTTTGCCCCGGACGAACTGGTTCAGGATGGGAAACTCCTGACGCGTCCGGTAGACATCGAACCCGGTGGCCGGGAACTGCAGCCCCTTTTCAACGGTGGACGGCGGCATCTATCAGCCCTCCGAAACGAACGTCGTATGCAGCGTGGACATCTGGAGCCGATCAAGGAACGCCCGGACAGGCTGGAGTCGGATCCTCTCCACGATTTCGTTGGCAAAGCCGTAGGTCAGCAGCTGCCGTGCCGTCTCTTCGCTCATCCCGCGGCTTCGCAGATAGAACACTTCCTCGTCCCGCAGCTGCCCGACCGTCGCGCCGTGCGTGCACTTGACGTCGTCCGCGAAAATCTCCAGCTGAGGTTTCGTGTTGACGGTCGCCTGCGGCGAAAGCATCAGGCTCCGGTTGGTCTGTTTGGCGTCCGTCTTCTGCGCGCCCGGGCGCACGAAGATTTTCCCGTTGAACACCGAGCGCGAACGGCCATCCAGCACCGCCTTGTAAAGCTCGTGACTTTCGCAGTTCGGACTGGCATGGTCGATGGCCGTGTGGTTGTCCACATGGCGGTCGCCGTCCACCAGGGTCAACCCGTTCAGCGTGGCCTCACACCGCTCGCCCGCCAGGAGGACGTTCAGGTCATTGCGCACGAGCAAGCCCCCCGTATTGACCGTGGTGAACGAGAGCCTGCTGCCCTCCTCCTGGCGAACCTCCACGTGGGACACGTGATACGCCGACGGGGATTCCATCTGAAGGCGGTAGCAGTCCACCTCCGCCCGCGCCCCAACGAAGACCTCCGAGACGGAGTTCGTGAAATACTCTCCTCCGCCAAGGGAGGCATAGGTCTCCACGAACGCGGCCGATGCCTCCTCCTCGACGACGATCACGTTTCGCATATAGTTGCCCGATCCGTCCTGCGTCGCAAGAAAGAGCAGGTGAACCGGCGAGTCCAGCCGGGTTCCGGCCGAGATGCGGACGAACGCCCCTTCGCGCAGAGCCGCTGTGTTCTGAGCGGTGAAGCCGCTGTAGCCGGGCCGGGCCAGCTGCCCCAGACATCGCTCGAAGCTTCCGCAGCCTCCGGAGAGCCCCTCGGCCAGACTGGCTGCGACCAGTCCGGGCACCACGCCGGGCAACTGCGAAAGCCGGGCGTCGAAACGCCCGTCCACAAACACCAGCCGCGGCCAGGCGGGAGAGCCGTACAGGAACGGATCGAGCTGGTCCTCGCCGGGAGAGCCGCCCAGACCGGCGGTCACCGGAAGGAACACCCGCCGGACCAGCGGCGTGACGTCCGTGTACTTCCAGTCCTCTTCGCGGCGCGTGGGGAACCCTCTCTCCGCAAGAGCCTGCCGGCCAAGCGACCTGAGGCCTTCTACCGCCGGCGCGACGGGCGAAGAAGAGCGCGCCAGGCTCTCCAGCCACTCGAGATGCCCGGATACGTCCTGCCTGACGGTGGAATCAAATCCTGCCAACTTCCGAGTTTCCTTTCCGCAGACCCCGCAGGCGGCCCCTCACAGGCTCCCGGAGAACGCCTCGGATATTTCCGAGGCAGCCGCTTCTTCCTTGATCCAGTCGTACCCGCGCTCTTCGAGCTGCAGGGCCAGATCCTTGTCTCCCGACTTCACGATCCTGCCCTGATACAGGACGTGGACGTAATCCGGCACGATATAGTTGAGCAGACGCTGATAGTGCGTCACCACCAGCATGGAGCGCTCCGGGCTCCTCAGACTGTTCACCCCGTCCGCCACGATGCGCAGGGCATCGATGTCCAGCCCGGAGTCCGTCTCATCCAGGATCCCGAGCTCCGGCTCGAGCATCGCCATCTGGAAGATCTCGTTCCGCTTCTTCTCGCCGCCGGAGAAGCCTTCGTTGACATCCCGCTCGATCAGGCTCTGGTCGAGCTGCACCAGCTTGCTCTTCTCGCGCACAAGGTCCAGAAACTCGAACGAATCCAGCGGCTCCAGTCCCCGATGCTTGCGGATCTCGTTCACTCCCGCCCGGAGGAAGGCCGCATTGGTCACTCCGGGAATCTCCACCGGATACTGAAACGCAAGGAAGATGCCCTCGCGGGCTCTCTCCTCGGGCTCCAGCTCCAGAAGGTCCATTCCCTTGTAGATGACCTCTCCGGCAGTCACCGTGAACGCGGGGTGGCCCGCCAGCACGTGGGCCAGGGTGCTCTTGCCGGAGCCGTTGGGCCCCATCACGGCGTGGACCTCGCCGCGGTTGATGGTCAGGTCGAGCCCCCGCAGGATCTCGTTGCCTTCGACTTCGGCCCTCAGCCCCCTGATTTCGAGAAGCGCGCCAGAATTCCGTGACACCGTCAACCGACACTCCCTTCCAGACTGACCTGCAGCAGCTTGGTAGCTTCCACAGCGAACTCCATCGGCAGCTCCCGGAAAACCTCCTTGCAGAATCCGTTGATGACCATGGAGACCGCGTCTTCCGCGGAAAGTCCGCGCTGCCTGCAGTAGAACAGCTGCTCTTCGCTGATCTTTGAGGTCGAAGCTTCGTGCTCCACCCGCGCGCTGTTGTTCTGCACCTCGATGTAGGGGAACGTATGCGCGCCGCACCGGTCCCCGATGAGCATGGAATCGCACTGGGTATAGTTCCGGGCGTTCTCCGCTCTGGGCAGCACCTTCACCAGCCCGCGGTAAGAGTTCTGGCCGAATCGGGCGGAGATCCCCTTGGAGACGATGGTGCTCCTCGTGTTGCGCCCGATGTGGATCATCTTTGTGCCCGTATCGGCCTGCTGATGGTTCGTGGTGAGGGCCACCGAGTAGAACTCGCCCACCGAGTTGTCCCCCTGAAGGATGCAGCTCGGATATTTCCACGTGATGGCCGATCCGGTCTCCACCTGGGTCCAGGAGATCTTGGAGTTCTCTCCCGCGCATTTTCCGCGCTTGGTGACGAAGTTGTAAATGCCGCCCTTCCCCTCCGCATCTCCGGAATACCAGTTCTGCACGGTGGAATACTTGATCTCCGCGTCTTTCAGTGCGATCAGCTCCACCACCGCCGCGTGCAGCTGGTGCTCGTCCCGGCGAGGAGCCGTGCAGCCTTCCAGATAGCTGACGTAGCTTCCCTCGTCCGCGATCAGCAGCGTCCGCTCGAACTGCCCGGAGCCCGCTGTATTGATGCGGAAATAAGTGGACAGCTCCATCGGACAGCGCACGCCCTTCGGGATGTAGCAGAACGACCCGTCGCTGAACACCGCTGAGTTCAGGGCCGCGTAAAAGTTGTCCGTGTACGGCACCACGCTCCCGAGATACTTCTCCACCAGCTCCGGGTGGCACTTGATGGCTTCCGAGATCGGGCAGAAGATGATGCCGTGCTTCAGAAGCTCCTCCTGGAAGGTGGTCGCCACCGAGACGCTGTCAAAGACCGCGTCCACCGCAACTCCCGCCAGCCGCTTCTGCTCCGTGAGCGGGATTCCCAGTTTCTCGAACGTCTCGAGAAGCTGCGGATCCACCTGATCCAGGCTGTCCAGTGCCTTCTTCTGGACGGGCGCGGAGTAGTAGATGATGTCGTTGTAGTCGATGGGCTCGATGCGGACATTCGGCCAGCGTGGCTCCTCCATCGTCAGCCAGTGCCGGTAAGCCTTGAGCCGCCACTGAAGCATGAAGTCCGGTTCGCCTTTCAGCTCGGAAATCCGCCGGATGATGTCTTCGTTCAGCCCCTTCGGAAGGGTCTCCGATTCAATGTCCGTGACGAACCCGTATTTGTATTCGCTCTCCGCCAGAGCCTTGATATCCATTGTCCTTTGTCAGTTCCTCCAAGGCGGTCCGTGCGGACCCTATTCGTATGTGCCTGGCAGACCGGCATGGGCACTATCGTCCCTGCCGAGCATGAGACGGGCGGCGGCCGCTCATTCTTGCAACACGATCAGACCCCGTCGCCGGTTCCGCCGGGCGCCGCGCCCCGGGGGGTAAAGCCGGAGTGTCAATCCTTGTACGGGTCGAACTCGTCCTCCCCGGCCATCACAACGCCGATCGGACGGAGCACGTGCAGAATCTCAAGAGTGTCGCGGTGCGCCTCCAGGACCGTCTCGAGCTTGCGGTACACCATCGGGGCTTCGTCCGTGCCCGCGCCTCGAAGCTCCACGCCGAACCGCCGCACCGCCTCTTCCATCTCCCTGCGGCTGATCTTTCCACCGGTCCGCTGCCGGGTGCGCCAGTTCATCTTTCCGGCCGCCTGCGTCCGGCTCATCACGCGCCCGGCCCCGTGCACTGTGGAGTATAACGCCTGCCGCGACTCCTCGGACTCTTTTCCCCGGACGATGACGGAGATGTCTCCCATAGAGCCCCCGATAAACCCGAGCTGCCCCGGGAAACACGGTGTCGCGCCCTTGCGCACCACCCAGGCTTCCTGGCCGGCCAGCTCTCCGGACGGGATCTTCTCCCTCCAGGCGAAGTTGTGATGATTGTGCACCTCGAACGTGCTTCTGGCCTCCAGAATCCGAAGCACCTGCGAGGTCACGATGTCCCTGCCTGCATACGCGTAGCGCCCGGCCAGCTTCATCGCCGCGATGTAGGCCTCGCCCAGCGGGCTGCGCGCCGGGATGATCGTCGGTGGCTGGTCCATGTTCTCGCCGGGGCCTTTCGCGTCGAATGGCCGGTTCTTCGCCAGATTCAGGAAGCCCGTGGCGGTCTTGTGCCCGAAGCCGCGGCTCCCGCAGTGGACCGCAACCCAGATGTCCTCCGTCTCCGGCTCCACAAGGATGTCCACGAAGTGGTTTCCCGCACCGACCGTCCCCAGCTGCTGGTACGCCAGCTTCTCCAGGCTCAGAAGCTCCGGGACATCGCGCCAGGTCTCGGACTCGAACAGCTCGTGGTCCACCGGGTCCGGGTTGTTGCGCCCGATACCGAACGAGATCTCCGACTGGATGCGGTCCAGGATGCGGTGCAGACGAGGCCTGACGTCCTTCAGCTTCAGGTCCGTCCGGACGGCCTTGTTGCCGCAGGCGATGTCGTAGCCGACGCCGGACGGGCTCACGTGGTCCAGATACGCCACCACCCCGCCGATCGGCTGCGAATATCCCTTGTGGTGGTCCGCCATAAGCGCGGTGTCCGCCACGCTGCCGACGCTCCGGCAGCGGACCATCTGATCCACAGCCTCCGGGTCGGGCGTGCCCCAGACTTTGACTCCCTTGACGACCTGATACATCCCCGCATTGATCAATCAGGCCCGGCCCTCCAGCACGGCCGTTAGAGCCAGGAGAAAATCGCGGTTATCCGCGCTTGCGTACCGCAGCTCCCCGCCCATCCGGCTGAAGCTCTTGCAGAAGCGGATGTAGTAGTCCGGCGAGCTCTCCGGAGGCTCGCCCTTGCTCCAGTCCCAGCGGCTCTCCGCCAGATCCACCACGCTGATGAAATGGCTGCGGATGGGCTCTCCCCGCTGAAGGGCCAGGTTCTGAGCCATGGAGAAGGATTTCTCGAACACCATCGGCGACATCACCGCCGATCCTACTGAGAGATATACCCCTCCCTCCAGCAGGCTTACCGCGCCCGCAAACGTCAGAAAGTCCCGCTCCGCCGCGCGTCCGATGCAGGCGCCGCAGTTCATCGGGTGATTGTAGATGATGTCGTGTCCGAACATCGGATGCCCCGTCAGCGGGACCTCGAGATCGAAAGCCGCGGCCTGCAGGCTGAAGCGTTTCCAGGGATGGGGCACCGCCAGGCGGCCGGCCGGAAGGGAGAAACGGCGGACCACCGAAAGCAGGTCCGCAGCGGCCGCACTCTGCACAGGGTCGGAGGCAGCCGCCGTACGGATCTCCTCCACAAGCTGATCCCCGGAGGGGAGCTCGAGCCCCTCGTTGCTGATGAAGGCGCCCACCGACTCGCCGTAGCCCCTCCCCTGCCATGCGCCCACGTTGATGGCCAGGTTGATGTAGAACCCCGTCTCTTCCCAGTTGCCGAACTGCCCGAGTGCCACGTTTCGCCGGACGTCCTCGCTGGAGGCTCCCTGAAAGGCAAATTCCCAGTCGTGGATGATGGCCGCGCCGTTAGTCGCCAGATGGGTCACCCACCCCCGCCGGATGAGGTGCGCCAGCAAGGGGCCGAGGCCGTTCTTGATGCTGTGCGCGCCGAAAGCCAGGATCACGGGGCGGTCCCGCTCCCTGGCCGACCGGATCCGGCCCGCGGTCTCCCGGGCCACCTTCCAGGCCAGCTCCGAGAGGCCCACCGGCTCAGCATCGACCGGAACGGCATCCCTCTCGATTTGCACCCTGTTCTGGCGCTCGGAAAGGGGGAGGAACCGCACGCGGCCGCGGTCCAGTGGCTGCGGCCGCATCTCAGCCCACCCCCAGAAGCCGCAGCAGGGCGTCCATCTGAGAGAAGTCGGGGATGATCATGTCGCTCCCCGCGCGGATGAGCCTGGGACGCTTCGCAAGGTTCATCCCGTACCGCCTGACCTCGTCACTGGCAACACCGATAGCCAGTCCGCCGCGCTTGCGGGTCTCCCTCATCTCCACAGGCCCATCGCCGAACGTCACCAGCCCGCCCCGCGGAGCATCCTCCAGATCCCGCATGATGCGCTCCAGCACCAGCCGTTTCGCCTCCGTCCCGGGATCGCCGATGCTGCCGTAGATGCGTCCCTCGAAAAGGTGCGCGTATCCTAGCGCCGCCGCCTCCTCCTCGACATCCCGCTGATCGGTGCCGCTGGCCAGGTACAGCCTGACTCCGGCCGCGTGCAGCCGTGCCAGAAAGGCCGGCGCGTTCTTGACCGTCAGATCTTCGACGCACAGCTCCCCCCTGTGCAGCTTCTCGAGCCGGCCCCGCACCATCCTTAACAGGTCTTCGTTGTAGATGGCCTTATACCCCGCGGCGTCCAGAATCTGGTCCGGGGGAACACACCCGAACTCCCGCACGATCTCGACGAGCATCTGCATCTGGGTGATGGTCTGAACGCCCGTGGTCTTGTCGATGAACTCGCGCACCCGTTCGACCACGCGGTGATACAGGGACTCATCCGCTCCCTCGAAACTAGGACCGAGCACTGCCCGGACCATCATCGGCTCCATGATCTGCTCCCACCCCTGTCTCAGAGTGGAGATGGTCCCGTCGTGGTCGAAGATGGCATGCGTGGGCCGGAAGCCGGGCGGCACCTCCCTCACCACCTCGAACTCCGTGCCGGGAAGCCAGCGGGCCCGGCGGGTGTCCTCGGCGAGCTCGGGGGAGTACACATAATCGGGGTCGGAGCCGATCTCCAGAATCTCCGCGGGCGAAGCCGTTCCCGTCTGACGGATCTTGCGAACAGTCACGGAGGCCGCGAAGTTTCCCAGAAGGGCCGCCTGCCCCGGCGGGCGCTCCGCCGCGAGCGCGGCCGCCGCACCGGCCAGAAAACTGTCCCCCGCTCCGACCGGGTCCGTCCGGGAGAGCACCTGAATCCCGGGTATCTCCTCCAGGCCGCCCGCATGGCAGACCACGCATCCCCGCTCCCCCCGCGTGACGAACACCGTCTTTTGCGTCCTCCGATGCAACTCCGAGGCGGCTGCCAGCACCTCCTCCCGCACCACCAGCGCCCCCGCCGGAACCTCCCTTCCGCACAGACGCACCGCTTCCCGGTCATTGACCTTCAGAATGGCGTCCGGGTATTCCGCGCTCCAGTGGCGGCTGTCCACGATGAACGCGGCCTCCGGCCGACGGCGCATCAGTGAGCGAAGGCCTTCCCTGAGCTCCGCCGTGTGAATGCCCTGCAGCACCTGCTGGTTGACGACCACCAGATCGAAGTCCGGCAGGCGCTCTTCCAGGGCGCGAAGCAGGGCCGATGCGGTCCGCGCGGGAAGGGCGTTGAAATTGCCGAAGTCGAGGCGCTGCTGCTCGGCGTCCCCGATATGGGGCTTGATGTATGTAAGGGTGGACCAGTCCTCTGTTTCCGTCAACACGCCCGATGTGTCCACGCCTTTCCCGTCCAGCAGCCGGAGCATCTCCCGCCCCCACGGGTCGGCGCCCACCACACCGAACGCGGCCACCCGCCCGCAGCCGAGCTCCACGATGTTGCTCACCACGTTGCCCGCGCCGCCCAGCGAACATCTCTGAGTCTGAACGGGCAGCGTGTCCAGCCCGGTCTCCAGCGAAGGCTCGCTCCGGGACATGTTGATGAACCAGTAGACGTCCAGGCAGTAATCGCCCAGCACCGCGATGCTGGTGCGGCGGATATCCTGGAGCAGCGCTTCGAGTTCGTGTCGGGTCATCTGCGTGTAACAGGTCCGGGCGAAAGAGCGTCAGGGAAGCGAGGCGCCGGCCAGGGACGCCGGTGTATCATAGTCGAGGCCGGCGCCCCTCATCAACCGGATCGCCTCCGCCGGAGGGAACCCCCTGAACCGGCCGGGGGGCGTGCGGGAGGCCCGATGGTGGAATGCTCCGGGCGGCTCGCGGCACTGGAGGAGGCGGTGCTCCGGCAGCAGGGCGGCCTCAGGCGCGGGCCGCGCGCCGCTGGCGCAGACGGTCCAGCGCCACCGCCAGAACGATGATCCCGCCCGTCACGATCTCCTGAACCCAGTTCGGGAGACCCATCTGCGAACAACCGCTCCGGATGACCGTCATGATGAGCGCGCCCACGATGCTTCCCAGCACCGACCCCTCCCCGCCCGACAGGCTCCCGCCGCCGATCACCACTGCAGCGATGACGTCGAGCTCCAGCCCCATCGCCACCGTGGGATCACCCACGGTGAGGCGGGAAAACTGAAGAACGCCCGCGGCGCCCGCGAACAGAGCGGCAAGGGCGTAGACGGCCATCTTGACCCGGGCGACGGGCACTCCGCTGAGGTGCGCCGCCTGCTCGTTGGAGCCCACCGCAAAGATGTGACGGCCCAGCCGCGTCCGCCGCAGCAGGAGGGAGACCGCCAGCGCCAGCGCCACCATCAGCCACACGCCCGCCGGAGCCAGCATCCATTTCTGGTCCGGCCGGAGTGCCGCCAGCAGGTCGGCCAGCCAGGTGAGCGGAGCGTCGATCTTCTGCTCTCCGGCAAGCCCCTTGGCGGCCCCGCGGACCACCAGCAGGGTCCCGAGCGTCACGATGAACGGCACCACCCGCAGGCCTGCGATCAGCACGCCGTTCAGCAGACCGCAAAGTCCCGCTGCCGCGATGCCGGCCGCCGCAGCCACGAGCGGCGGGGCGTCCCGTCCCAGCATGGCCGCGACGATCACGGTCGTCAGCGCGATGACCGAGCCCACGGACAGGTCGATGCCCCCCGAGATGATGACGAGCGTCATCCCGAGCGCCGCCACGCCCACGATCGCGGTCTGCCGGAGGATCTGTTCCACGCTGCGCGCCGAATGGAACGACTCAGGGCCGATCAACGCGAACAGCAGATACACTCCCGCAAGCCCGGCCACGGGGCCGAGCCAACCCAGGCCGGCGCTCCTCACCGGTCCAGCCCTCCGGACGACGCCCGCAAGACTACTTCAGCCACCGCTCCAGATCCGGCTTCAGCAGCTGCTGGATCTCCGGACTGGACATGTTTTTCCGGGTGACCAGGGTGACACCGGTGTCGACCCGCCGGGGAACCTTTTTGCCGTTCAGATGGTCCACCAGCGTCCTGACGCCAAGGTATCCCATCTTGAATGGGTCCTGGAGAACGAGCGCGTCGATCTGGCCCGCCTCGAGCGCCTGCACGAGCTTCTCGGAGGAGTCGAACCCGATGAACCTGACGGTGCCCGCCAGCTTCGAGTCCTGCAGCGCCCGCAGCATACCGAAGGTCGTGGACTCGTTCGGGCAGAAGATGCCGTCCAGGTCCAGTCTGCCGCCTTTCTTCAGCGGAGCAAGGAGGTTCTCGCTGGCCCGGTAGGCCGACTCCGTCGTGGCGCCGCCGTACTGGTTGGCGCTGACCACCCGGATGCCGGGATGCCGGGCGATCTCGTCGAGGAAGCCTTTTTCGCGGTTAGTGGTGCTGGCGCTTCCCTCCTGGTAGCGAAGCACCACGACGCGCCCTTTCCCGTTCAGGAGCCGGGCCATCTCCCGGCCGGCCATCTGGCCGCCTTTGTAGTTGTCTGTGGCGACGAAGCTGACGTGCTCATCGCCCTGTAGATCGGAATCGATGATCACCACGGGAATGTCCGACCGGACCGCGTTCGAGACCGCCGGTCGAAGCGCTTTGTCGTCGAGAGGGGCGAGCACGATCCCCGAAACGCCGCGGGTGACAAAGTTCTCAACCACCGCGATCTGCGCCTCGCGGTCGTCTTCCTTCAGAGGTCCTTTCCAGATGACCTCCGCCCCCGTCTCGCGCGACGCTTTCACGGCGCCCGCGTGCACCGACTTCCAGAACTCGTGGGTGGTGCCCTTCGGGATGACGGCTACGGTGTATTTCGCGGCCTTAGATTCCGGTCCTTCCGCTTTCCCGCCGGAGCCCTCCCTGGACCCGCAGCCTGCGCCCAGTGCCGCCGCCACCGCCAGCGCCACAAACCATTTTGCCTGGGTCATTCTCCCCTCCGTGATCCTTGACTGGCAGGAGAAACGGTTCGCCGGGGCGTTCCCGGACTCCTTCCCGCAGGTTTCAGCCGTCCTCCAGGTAGCCCTTCCTGACAGCGTCCTCGATCAGGCTTTCCGCGAACGCCCACAGCTGCGGCGCACCGTCCCGGATGTGGGCGTTCCGGTTCACCACCTGACTGCGGCGCACGCCGTGGCTGCGCCACGCCTCTCCCCGCGTGAAATAGTTGTGCAGAAGCGGCTGCAGGCGGTCGAGCGCCGCGGCGAAGCGAGCCTCCGGGGTGCCCATCCCCTCGAACTCCTCCCACAGCGCCCGCACCTCTCCGGCCTGATCCTCGGGCAGGAGCGCGAACAGGCGGTCTGCGGCGGCCCGCTCACGCTCGGCCTTGTCCCGGTGCGCCTCCTCGTCGTAGCAGTAGGTGTCCCCGGCGTCGATCTCCACGATGTCGTGCACCAGGAGCATCTTCAACACCCGGAGCAGATCCACACCGGTGCTGCCGGCGTGTTCGTGGAGCAATGCGGCCATCAGGCAGACGTGCCAGGAATGCTCCGCATCGTTCTCGTAGCGGGAGCCATCCATCAGCAGCGTCTGGCGGTAGACAGTCTTCAGGCGGTCCGCCTCGCGGACGAAATCGATCTGCCGGGACAGCCTGGCATCGTTCAAGGGCGTGCAACCTCCATCTGCCCGCAGGACCGGGGCCGCCCGGCTTCCGCCGGGCGGCCCCGTGCAGGTGTCCGTAAGCCGGGTTCTGTTTTACGCGGCCATCTGTCTGGACTCCGGTTTGCACCGGAGCTCAAGCGGCGTTTTCTGGAGGGCACCCGCGGGCCGCGGGACTGCAGCCCTCCTCTGCCTTGCACCGGGTGGGGTTTACCAAGCATCCGCCTCTCGGCGGACCTGGTGGTCTCTTACACCACCGTTTCAGCTTTTCCGGGCCAACGGGCTGAACCCGTCCGCCGTAGGAGTTTTCTTTTCTGTGGCACTTTCCATATGCCGGTCATCGCCGGCACTCCGGACGTTATCCGGCACCCTGCCCTGCGGTGCCCGGACTTTCCTGCAGACGCGCATCGCCTCGGCTCCGCGCGTCCGCCGGCCGCTCGACACCCGCATGATAGCTGACATCGGCAGAGAACGGGGAGTTCCCGGTCTCTCGGCGTCACGGAGCCAGGTCCCGAAGGGGCGCCAGCGCGGGAAGCGCGGAAAGAATCCGTGCCAGTGCCGCCGCGTAGAGCAGCCCAGCCGCCGTCATCACCGCGATTCCCGCGAGGATGCTGGAGATTCCCAGCGCCCGCTCTCCCTTCGCCAGCGCCACGATGCCGAACACGATCCCGCCGAGCGGAAAGCACATCAGGACGCTCACAAGCCCCGCGATTCCATACGCGGCTCCCGCGGCGGCTTTTGCGGGATCGGGCACGCCTGCGGCCATTGCCCGGCCGCAGGCCCGGCAAAAGTAATCGCCCGGCGTGATGGACACGCCGCAATGCGGGCAGACCGCCGCCGTCGCAGCCGTAGCCATGCCCGCGGGTGCCGCACTCGCCGGAGCCGGCTTTGCCGGTTCGGCCGGTGGCGGCGAAGGCGCGCGCGGGCTGAGACCCTGCGGCTTGCCGCAGCGGGGACAGTTGCTGACGTCGGCCGGAATCTGAGAGCGGCAGAACCGGCAGTAAACCGGAAACATGTCGTCCGTCACAGGGTTCTTTCTCCTTGCGGGCACGCGGGGCCCTTTACCGCCCGGCCCGGGATGTTTACCGAAACTGGATGCCGGGGTAATCGCGTATTGACCGGGGACGGCGCTCCCGGTTTGCGGAGCCGCACGGTTTGCTTGGACAGAGTGGGCTCATGCGGGTATACTGCTCGGCGCCGGCGCAGGCCGGGCGGTAACGGCCGGGCTGCCTTTTCCAGACAGAAGCACTCTCCAATGTCCGTATCCGACACAGCATCGAGAAAAGAGTTCGAAGAGCTGGTTCTCCCGCTCCTCGACAGCCTCTACTCCGCGGCGTTGCGGATGACGCGCAACGCCTCCGACGCCGAAGACCTGGTGCAGGAGACGGTCTTGCTCGCTTTCCGCAACTTCCACCAGTTCCAGTCCGGAACCAACATCAAGGCATGGTTGTTTCGGATACTGACGAACACCTTCATCAACGGGTACCGCAAGAAGTCCAAGGAACCGGAACGGGTGGACCTGCCGGACGTAGAAGATTTCTACTTCCTCAGCGAAGTCCGGCGCCAGAGCGAGTCGGCCAGCGATCCCGAGATGCAGGTGCTGAACCGGTTCTTGCACGAGGATATCATGGCGGCGATCGACCGCCTTCCGGAAGAGTTCCGGCTGGTGGTCGTGCTGAACGCGATCGAAGGCCTGGCTTATCAGGAGATAGCGGACATCCTGGACATCCCCATAGGCACCGTCCGGTCCAGACTCTATCGCGGCAGGAAGCTGCTTCAGAAATACCTCTACGATCAAGCTCGCGAAATGGGATATGTCGCATCGAGTTAGGCAGATCAACTGCGCGGAAGCCGTCAGCCGCCTCTACGATTACCTGGACCGGGAGGGTCCGGCCGCGTCGCTGGAGGAGGTGGAGGTTCATCTGGATCTCTGCCGTCACTGCTGCAGCCGCTTCGCTTTCGAGGCGCTCCTCTGGCAGCGGGTTCGGGAAGAAGGACGCGGCGAAAAGTGCCCGGAAGAGCTCAAAGCCAAGGTGCGCGCCCTTCTGGAGAAGTATTGACCCTCCCCGCAGCCGTCACGCCCCCGTGAGTTTCCTGTATGTCGATGCCACTGTCCCGCTCGGTGCCCTGACCCCGGTCTGGGAAACGGATCCTCCGGTCTCGGTGGAGAGAATCTCCAGCTTTGATGAAGGCGGGTCCTGCAACATCACAAGGATCGCCCTTTCAGTGCACGCGGGAACGCATCTGGATGCCCCTTGTCATTTTCTGCCGGATGGAGCCTCAGTCGAGCAGCTCGATCCGGACGCGCTCTGCGGCCCGGCCTTTGTGATGGATCTTCGCGATGTCGCGGGGGCCATCGAGCCCGCGAACCTGGAGGGGCTTCCGCGGTGCGAACGGCTGATCCTGCGCACCGCGAACACCTCCCGCTCCCTGATGCGAAGCCGGAACTTCACGCGCGACTATGCGCACCTTTCCCTTTCCGCTGCGAAGATCCTAATCGATCGGGGAATCCGGCTGGTGGGGATCGACTACCTTTCCGTCGAGCGCTTCGCTCCTTCGGAGCCGGCCGTGCACAGGGCACTGCTGCAGGCCGGGATCATCCCGGTGGAAGGACTGGACCTGACGGACGTCGAGCCGGGGTGGTGGGAGCTGCTCTGCCTGCCTCTCAAGATCGCCGGCAGCGACGGCAGCCCGGTCCGTGCGCTCTTCCGGCGGCCCGCCGGGCAGGACGGCCGCCTCAGGGCCCGGTGACCTCTTCGATGATGACCGGCGCAAGCGGCCGCTGGCCATCCTTCTCCGGTCCCTCGCCGCGGCCGCCCGGCTGAAACCGGATGTGCCACTCCTCACGGCTTCCGGCCGATACCAGGAAACGGCGCGACTGCGGCGGGAAGCCCTCCATTCTGACGGTCACCTCGAAGAGCCCGGGCTCCGGGACGGGCAGATCCACGACCAGCCTCCGCGCGTCAAGCCCCTCCAGCACCCTGGGAGGCTTCCCGACATAGCTGAGCTCCACCGTCACCGGTGTGCGGTCCCAGCGGATGTCCAGCCGCCCGCATCCCCGGGGGATGGGGGGCGGCCTCCGCGGAAAGCTGAGCCGGCGGTGCTGGTCCCTGTAAGCCAGCTCACCCCGGCCGGACGGCGCGGCGGCTGCCATCGGGCGCCGCTGCGTCCCGGCAGCTGTAGCGGCAGAGGACGCGGGCCGCGGGCCGGCCGAAGACGACGGGCTCGAGGAAACGGGCCGCGGCGCGGTCCACGACGGGTCCCTCAAATGCGCGCGCACCATCCAGCGGCCGGAGCCGGCCGGTCCATCCCGGCCGATGCGCAGAGCGCTGCGGGCCGACGGGTCGGGAGAGATCCGGATCTCGAATTCCCCCTTCACCCGGACGGGAGGACCGACCGACACCGTCTGCCACAGAGGCTGGCCGGCGCCGATGTTCCAGAGAGGTTTCTCCAGTTCCCTGAGAACATTGCCCTCCCCGTCCCTCACCGAGACCAGAAAGACGTCGGACGGAGCTCCGCGCTCGCCCGCCCTGCATCCGAAGAACTGAAAGGCCGTCAGATCGGCATCGTCAGGGACCTGGAAGCGAACGGAGATGCCGGAATCGCCCGGCTCTCCGAGCTCCTGCATCCGCCCGCTGTCTGCAGACAGGATGAGGGCCGGGCCCGGGCAGGCAGCAAACAGGAATGGCAAAGCGAAAAATGCTGTTCTGGCGATTCTGCTCATGTGCCTGTCCCCTTGCGCGCGGTCAACGGAGTGCCGGGGCGCCCGTCAGCTGCCGCGCTCCGCAACGGTGTCCGGCTCTGCTGGCTCGAAGACCCGAGTCACCACCTCGCCGTGGCGCCCGGGCACCTCTTCGGCACCTTCGTTGTGCCGGATCCTGAGCGCTCCCGCGTTGCCTGCGCGGAGAACGATGGCTTCCCTGGAAGCGAAGTGCAGCGCATCCCCGGCTCTCAGGGTCCCTTCGTAGAGCAGCCGCCCCCCGGACCGCACGCGGATCCAGCAGGCAGCCTCGGCCCTCAGGCGCAGCCTCACGCCGCGCGTTTCCGGCACGATGGCCTGCTTCGGAGCGCTCTTCGCCTCCCCCGGAACGCCCGTCGCGTCACGCGGTTTTTCAGGCCGCTCCGCAGGCGCGGCAGGCGGTGGAAGGTCTCCTTCCAGTCGCGGGAGCTCGCGCCCGGCGGCCAGGAAAACCGCTCCGGCTGCCGCCGCCACGAGCAGAACCATTCCCGCTACGGAAAGCCGGGCGTTTCCGCCCGTCAAGCGCCGCGACGGGATCTGCTCCGGTAGTTCAGTCCGGGCAGCCGGGAACAACGACGAGACCAGGTCTTCCCCGTCCAGCCCCAGGAAAGCGGCATACTCCCGCAGGAAGGCGCGCGCATAGACGGAGCCGGGAAAGACGTCCGTGCGATCCTCTTCAAGAGCCTGCAAAAACTCGGCCTTGATCCGGGTTTCGCGCGCGACGTCGCCCAGAGTCAGGTGCCTCTCTTCGCGGGCCCGGCGCAGCCTCTGGCCCGCAGAAATCTCCAGATTTTCGCTCGAGCCCATCTCCCGCGCCCTCCGCAGGATCCCGAAACGCGAGCAATACCGGCGAATTTCCCGTGCCCGGCGAATTCCCTCGACCCGGCGAATCCGCCGCGCAGATATCTTGCCCCCCGCCGGCCGTGCTGAAACCCCCGCCGCCTTCAGCCGCCGGCCTCGGCCCCCTCCCCGCTCATCATCGCCTCTTCGACCGAGGTTTTGAACGCCACGAACTCTCCCTGCCGGACGGCCTCGCGGGCGCGTCTCACGAGATCGTGATACAGCCACAGATTATGCATGGTTGCCAGCCGTGCCGCAAGAATTTCCTCTGCTTTGTAAAGGTGGCGCAGGTATGCCGCTGAATACTTCGCGCAAACCGGGCAGCCGCAGTCCGGGTCCACCGGCCCCATATCGTCCGCGAAGCGGGCATTCTTCAGATTCAGGCGTCCCCGCGACGTGTAAACGCTTCCGTTCCGGCCAAGGCGCGTCGGAAGCACGCAGTCGAAAAGGTCCACGCCGCGCTGGATGCCGTTCAGGACGTCCAGAGGAGTCCCCATTCCCATCAGATACCGCGGCCTGTCTTCCGGCAGAAGAGGAGCGGTGAGCTCCACGACGCGATAGGCCTCCGCGGGAGGCTCCCCCACCGAGACCCCTCCGATGGCGTATCCGTCGAACCCGATGGCGCAGATCTGTTCGGCACAGCGCCTTCGCAGATCGTCGTACGGGCCGCCCTGCACGATGCCGAACACCAGCGGGATGCCTTGCCGCGACTTCGCGGAGCGGGCGGCCCAGGAAACGGTCAGATCCACGGCGCGTGCGACCTCTGCGCGGGGGGCTCCGGAGGGAGGGCAGACGTCCAGCACCATTGCGATGTCGGACCCGATGGCGCGCTGAATGTCCAGAACCTTCTCCGGGGTGAAGTGGTGGGGCGAGCCATCAATGTAGCTCCGGATCATGACGCCGTCATCGGAGATCTTCCGTATCGCCGACAGACTGAAGACCTGATAGCCGCCGCTGTCCGTGAGCAGCGCGCCTTCCCACCTCATCAGGCCGTGGAGCCCTCCCGCCTTCCGCAGGACTTCCGTTCCGGGACGCAGGTACAGGTGATAGGTGTTGGCCAAAATCAGCCGGTAGCCGATCTCCCACACCTCCTCCGTGGTCATGGCTTTCACCGTTCCCTGGGTGGCCACCGGCATGAACGCCGGAGTCTCGATCCGCCCGTGCGGGGTCGCAAGCCAGCCCGTACGCGCCGAACAGGACGGGTCGGTGCGCTCGATCTGAAACGCCCGCCCGTCCTGCGAGAGACCGCCCTGTTCAGTCCGGGGATCGTCTATTGCGATAGCAGCGTGCGGACCTCCTCGTTCTCGGGATCGATGACCAGCGCCTTGCGGAACGCATCGCGCGCGGCATCCTCGTTGCCCATCGCCCTGCACGCGCGCCCGAGATTGATCACGGCGGCCAGGAACACCGGGTTCCTCTGCAGCGCCGTCTTGAACTCGTTCACCGCCTGGAGATACTCCCCCTTCGCAAGATGCACCTGCCCCATCACGTTGCGCACGTCGGGATAGTCGGGGTTCAGCCGGACGGCCTCACGGGCGAACACCTCCGCCTCCGCGATGACCCCGGCCTTGAGCTTCTCTCTGGCGGAGCGAAGCAAGTCCGCCAGCTCGTCCACGGACGTTTCAGCCATGGCGGCCAGGCTGGCGGCGGCGCCGTCCGGATCCCCCGCCGCGTGCCTCTCTTCGGCAAGCCTCAGCGCTTCCGGGTCCAGCGCCGGTTCCAGAGAAACGCTCTCACGGGCTCTCTCCAGAGCCCTGTCGCGGTCTCCCTGGCGATAAAGGATCAGCGCCTCCAGCGCGATGGCCCGCGCGTAGCGCGCGTTGAGACCCAGCGCCTGCCGCACTTCTTTGAGAGCCTCCGTCAGCCGGTCGGTGGAACAGAGCACGCGAGCGAGCTGGTAATGGAGGTCCGGATAGTGGGGATTGATCTGGAGGGCCTCCCTGAGATGCTCCTCCGCGGCGGTCCACTGGTGGCGCTGGATGTGACGTTCCGCAAGCTGCTGATGCGCCTGCCCGAGATGGAACCTCGCCAGCTTCACCTGCCCGCGGGTCGCCCCGGCCGCGCCGCTGGCCACCTTGCCGAGCTCGATGACGGCCATTTCCAGCTGCCCCTGATCCAGATAGGACAGCCCCGCCTCGTAGTGCGGATTGCTTGCTACGCCCAGAATCTGCATCTGCGGTCTCTATCCCCCCGAATAAGGTTCAGGCGCACGCTCTGGCGGCCGCCTCGTCCGGCTGCTGGGCGTGCCCGTTCTGCGCGTCACCCACGTTCTTCCACAACCGGGGCGATCGTCCGATACAGTGATAATCGAAGCCCAGCCGGGCCATCCGTGCCGGCTCGTAGAGATTGCGCCCGTCAAAGAAGACGGGCTGGCGCATCAGGGAGCGGATCCGCTCGAGCGCCAGGAACTTGAACTCGTTCCATTCTGTCACCAGCATCACCGCGTCCGCCCCGTCGGCGACTTCGTAGGCGTTCTTGCAATACGTGATCTGCGGGAAGATGGCCCGGCAGTTCTCCATGGCGATGGGGTCGTAAGCCTTCACGGAGGCGCCCAGCGACAGGAGCCGCCCGATGACCTCGATGCTCTTGGCGTCCCGCATGTCATCCGTGTTCGGTTTGAAGGCCAGTCCCAGGATCCCGATGGTCCGCCCGGACACGCCGCCCAGCACATCCACCAGCCTGTCGACAAAGCGGAGGGCCTGCTTCTCGTTGACCTCCATCACCGCGCCGAGCAGTTTGAAATCGTAGCCCAGCTTCGCCGCCGTATGGTACAGGCAGCTTGCGTCCTTGCCGAAGCAGCTCCCTCCGTATCCAAGGCCTGCCTGCAGAAAGTCCGGGCCTATGCGACGGTCATAGCCCATCCCCTTCATCACCTGGACCACGTCGGCCCCGGCCCTCTCGCAGATGTTGGCGATGCTGTTGATGAACGAGATCTTTGTGGCCAGGAACGCGTTGGAGGCGTACTTGATCATCTCCGCCGAGTAGACATCCGTGATGATCATGGGACGCTCCAGCGGAGCATACAGCTCAAGGATCTTCATCGCGACGGTCTGGGTGGGAGCGCCGATGACGACGCGGTCCGGGTAGAGCGTGTCGTTGATCGCGGAGCCTTCCCGCAGGAACTCGGGGTTGCTCACGACGTCGAAATCCTGGCCGTTCTCGCGGTGCTGCTCGATGATGCGGCGCACGAGGTCGCCGGTGCCGACCGGCACGGTGCTCTTGTTCACGATCACCTTGTATCCGTTCAGCCCTCTGGCAATGGTCTTCGCCACCGCCTCCACGCCGGACAGATCCGCCTGACCGTCCTCTCGCGGAGGGGTCCCGACGGCGATGAACACCACCTCGGAGCGTTTCACACCCTCGATGATGTCCGTCGTGAACGAAAGCCGCCCGTCTTCCACGTTCCGGGCCACCATCTCTTCCAGGCCCGGCTCGTAGATGGGCATCTCGCCCCGCTTCAGCATCTCGATCTTGGACGCATCAATATCCGCGCAGATGACCTCGTTCCCGAGGTCCGCGAAGACGGTCCCAGTGACCAGCCCCACGTAGCCGGTCCCCACCACACAGATGTTCACGATACGTGCCCTCCCAGGGAGAAAAAACCGTGACCGCGCAGGCCGGGCCTTTCCGCTGGCGCGGCCCGGCGCGCCGACAGACTTGATTATCGGCCCGATTCCGGCGGAATCTTTACGAATCAGAAGCCACGTACAGTTCCGCTCATCGAGAGGGGAGAGAGGCTCAGAGGACACGCAGGACGGGAGCCCCCGCCACGCGCCGGTCAGCCGGCGGGCAGCTCCCGGAATGAAGTCGCACCCGTGTCTGCGCGGCGCGCAACCGGCCGCCGCCTGACGCTTTACTTGGTGCCAATCTTGAACACTTTCGTGCCGCAGACAGCGCATTGCCCGGTCGTGGCGGGCTTACCGTTTTTCATGGTCGTCTGGACCGGGTTCTTCACTTCTTGCTTGCTCTTGCACTTGACGCAGTAGGCTTCCATCGGCTCACCTCCTTTCCGTTGAGAGTCGGACGGCTTTCGCCAAGCCTTCTATTCGTGAAGAAGGCGGCGAACTCCTTCACGGCGCCGCCGAAAAGAGGCGCCGGACGCAAAGTGGAGAACCCTGCGCTGCGGCGGGAACTTTTCGCACGGGAAAACATTGATATGAACAGACTCATATTATATGGGTTGGACAGACTCAAGACTGGGGTATGATAGCCTGGGGTAAGGCGGCGGACCGCTCAGGCCACGCCCCCTGACACGGTCCAACTCAGAAGCAGGGAGACGATTTCAGGAAATGAGACTCGACAGATTCACGATCAAGTCCCAGGAAGCGCTGGCCGACGCGCAGACCCTGGCGCTGGAGCGCGGCAACCCGCGCATTGAGAACGAACATCTTCTGGTCGCGCTGGTGCGCCAGGAGCAGGGAGTGGCGCAGGCCATACTGGGCAAGGCGGGCGTCCGTCCGAGGGAAGTCGAGGACGAGGCGCTGAGAGAGATCGCGCGGTTCCCGGTGGTCAGCGGCGCGCATCAGAGCAACCCGTCCCCTCAGCTCGGCCAGACCCTGCAGGCGGCGGAGCGAGAGGCGGAGGCGCTTCGCGACGACTACATAAGCACGGAGCATCTGCTGCTTGCCCTCTCCGAGGACACCAGAGGGGCGGCCGGACGCATCCTCCGGGAGCGCGGCCTGACACGCGAGGCCATTCTGAGGGCGCTCGCGGACGTGCGCGGCGGTCAGAGGGTGACCGATCAGAACCCGGAAGAGAAGTTCCAGGCACTGGAGAAGTATGGCCGGGACCTGACCCAGGCGGCCCGTCAGGGGAAGCTGGACCCGGTCATCGGGCGGGACGACGAGATCCGCCGCGTCATTCAGGTTCTGAGCCGGAGAACCAAGAACAACCCGGTGCTGATCGGCGAGCCCGGTGTCGGAAAGACGGCCATCGTGGAGGGGCTCGCCCAGCGCATCGTAGCGGGTGATGTGCCCGAGAGCCTGAAGAACAAGCGCGTCGTGGCGCTCGACATGGGCGCCCTGATCGCCGGAGCCAAGTATCGCGGGGAGTTCGAGGACCGCCTGAAGGCGGTTCTAAAGGAGATCAGCGAGGCACAGGGCGAGATCATCCTCTTCATCGACGAGATGCACACCATCGTCGGCGCCGGCGCAGCCGAAGGCGCTGTGGACGCGGCCAACCTGCTGAAACCGATGCTCGCCCGGGGCGAACTGCGGTGCGTGGGCGCGACCACCCTGGACGAATACCGCAAGCACGTGGAAAAAGATCCCGCACTGGAGCGCCGGTTCCAGCCGATCATGGTCGGAGAGCCGACCGTGGACGATACCATCGCCATCCTTCGCGGGCTGAAGGAGCGCTACGAGGTCCATCACGGCGTGCGCATCCAGGACTCAGCGCTGGTCGCCGCCGCAGTCCTCTCGCACCGCTACATCGCGGACCGGTTCCTGCCGGACAAGGCCATCGATCTGGTCGACGAGGCGGCCAGCCGCCTGCGCATCGAGATCGACAGCATGCCGCAGGAGATCGATGTGGTCGAGCGGCGCATCCGGCAGCTCGAGATCGAGCGCGAGGCCCTGAAGAAGGAGACCGACCGCGCGTCGGCCGAGCGGCTGGCGAAGCTGGAGGAAGAGCTGGCGGAGCTGCGCGAGCAGGCCAGCGCAATGAAGGCGCACTGGCAGGCTGAGAAAGAGATCATCACCGCCATCCGCCAGACCAAGCAGGAGATCGAGAACGCCCGCGCCGAGGAGCAGGCCGCGGAGCGCGAGGGCGATCTCGGGAAAGCGGCGGAGATCCGCTACGGGCGGATGCTGGAGCTCCAGAAGAAGCTGGACGGTCTCAACGCGCGCCTGGCCGAACTGCAGTCCACTCAGAAGATGCTGAAGGAGGAGGTGGACGACGAGGACATCGCGGAGGTCGTCAGCAAGTGGACCGGAATCCCGGTCAGCAAGCTGATGGAGGGCGAGCTCCAGAAGCTGGTCCAGATGGAAAGCCGCCTGCGCCAGCGCGTGGTGGGGCAGGACCAGGCTCTGGAAGCGGTGTCGAACGCTGTCCGCCGGGCGCGGGCCGGGCTGCAGGACCCGAACCGGCCGATCGGGAGTTTCATGTTCCTCGGCCCAACAGGCGTCGGCAAGACTGAGCTTGCGCGGGCGCTGGCGGAGTTCCTGTTCGATGACGAGCGCGCCATGACCCGCCTCGATATGAGCGAGTTCATGGAGAAGCACTCCGTCGCCCGGCTGATTGGAGCGCCTCCCGGCTATGTCGGTTACGAGGAGGGGGGATACCTGACCGAGGCCGTCCGGCGCCGCCCGTACAGCGTCATCCTGTTCGACGAGATCGAGAAGGCGCACCCGGACGTGTTCAACATCCTTCTGCAGATCCTGGACGACGGGAGGCTGACGGACGGCCAGGGCCGTACGGTGGACTTCAAGAACACGGTCATCATCATGACCAGCAACCTCGGAAGCGGGTGGCTCTCCGACCCGACGGTCGGCCGCGACGAGGCGGTGCGGCGCGTAATGGATGCCGTGCGCGAGCATTTCCGGCCGGAGTTCCTGAACCGCATCGATGAGATGGTCGTGTTCAACACGCTCAGCAGTGAGCACATCCGGGCGATCGTGGAGATCCAGCTCGGCCATCTCCGGGAGCGGCTTGCCGCCCGCGGGCTCACCCTGGAGGTCACCGACGCCGCGAAGGAGCGTCTTGCGGCCGAGGGGTTCGACCCGGCCTACGGCGCGCGTCCGTTGAAGCGGGTCATCCAGAAGCGCCTGCAGGACCCGCTGGCCGTCAAGGTCCTGCAGGGCGAGTTCCGCGAGGGAGACCGTGTCGTGGTGGACGTGGACGGGACTGGCGAGTTCACGTTCACGGCCGTGGTCGAGGCCGAGGTGGTGGACGCCTGATCCGGCGGCTCGCCGGTGTGTCAGGAACGGAGGCGGGGCTCGAGAGGTAGCCTCGCCTCCGTTCGCGCGAACGGAACATCGGCCCCTTTGCGCCCCGCAGGAATCCCGTGCGACTTCCGTCAAAGTGTTCCTTCAAAGACAGGCTGAGCGGAGGGAGCGATTGGACAGGTCAGACCGCTACACCACGGGCCGGAAGATGCTGGATGAGATTCACCGGGGTCCCGGCAAGCAGATCATGGAGCGCATCGCAGGCATCTGCCCGGACTTCGAACGGCTCATCACGGAGTTCGCCTACGGAGATATCTACAGCCGGCCGGGACTGGACCTTCGCACCCGCCAGCTGTGCACCATCGCGGCGCTCACCGCACTGGGCAACGGCCCCCGGCAGTTGAAAGCACACATCAACGGGGCACTCAACCTGGGCATCTCCAGGGAGGAAGTGGTTGAGGTCATCGTCCAGATGGCCCTTTACGGAGGGTTCCAGTGCGCGCAGAACGCCCTGCTGCTCGCCGCCGAGCTGTTCGAGGAGCGCGAACAGTGACACCCAGAGAGCGTGTGCTGACGGCGATCGCGCATCAGGAGCCGGACCGCGCCCCGATCCAGATCTATGTGACCCCCGAGATCGACCGGGTCCTTCGTGACCACTTCAGTCCCGCATCCTACATCGAGGAATTCGAGGTGGACTTCCGCACCGTCGCACCTGTCCCTCTCCGAGCCCCGCGCGCGCCGGAGGCGGGAAGCCGGATCGCCTGCTACGACGAATGGGGGGTCGGCTACGAGGTGGTGGCCAACAACGCCGGCGGGACGTATCTGGAGGCCCGCGACCTCGCGCTCGCGCGGCTCCAGACGATGGACGATGTCGAGAACTACCCCTGGCCGGATCCTGACGACTACGACTACAGCGTCATCCCCGCTCAGATCGACGCCGCAGGCGAGTTTGCGGTGTGCCTGGGCCATGCGGGAATTCCCGACATCATCAACGGTGTCGGGCGCGGGCGCGGAATGGAGCAGGTGCTGACGGACATTATCACCGGGGACGAGGTGGGCGTGGCGATCATAGACCGCCGCGTCGACTTCTACTACGAATGGTGCCGCCGGGCCCTGGAAGCGGGAGGCGGCCGGATAGACATCCTCTGCCTGGGCGAGGATCTGGGCTCCCAGAAGGGCCCAACGATGAGCCCTGCCACCTTTGACGCCTTCTTCCGCCCCCGCCTCCAGAGGTTCTTCGACCTCGGCCACAGATACGGCTGCCGCGTGATGCTGCACTCCTGCGGCTCCACCCGGATGCTTCAGCCGCGTCTGATCGAGATGGGGCTCGATGTGCTGGACGCGGTGCAGCCCGAGCCGGAGGGCATGGACCCGGAGGAGCTCAAACGGGAGTTCGGCAGCCGCCTGACCTTCTGCGGGATGATCAGCACGCAGCACACGCTGCCGCACGGAACTCCGGAGCAGTGCCGGGCCGAGGCCCGGCACCGTCTCGATGTCATCGGCCGGGGAGGCGGCTATATCTTCGCCCCGGCTCACGCCATCCAGCCGGACACTCCGCTCGAGAACATCCTGGCCATCTACGAGGAGGCCACCGGCAAGCGCTTCAGCTGAGGCCCGCGCCCATCCCCGCTCACAGGGGCCGTTCGAGGAGGTCCGTCTCCACGACAGGCTGCGGTGTGCCCGGCCTGACACGCCAGGTGCGAATCTGGCAGGCACGGAAGCCAGCCTTCCAGCAAACACCTGCGGCCGGCAGACGAAGCTCAACGTCGCCCGCCTCTTCCCCGGCGCTCTCGTAGGCCCTCACGATGATCCCGTCGCCGTCCTCAGCCCGCTTCACTGTTGAGATGATGACGCCTGGATGATCCACCGCGGCGCAGGAGACCGGCGCAGCCAGGATTCCCGGGTGGGCGTACTCGTTCACGTAGAACGGAGGAACGTTCAGCTCCCATGCCTTCCGGACGATTCCGCCCTCCCGCCAGCAGCCCCCGTGAGGGACGAGCCGCAGGACACACTCGTGCTCGCCGATGTCCATGTAGCGGTAGCTCCGGCGCGGGTCCAGCTTCACGGGGTCGTGGTGAGCATAGGCGGGAGTGCGCAGAAGGGTGAGGCGCAGCTCGGACCCGCGGCAGTCGAAGCCGTGTTTGCAGTCATTGAGCAGCGAAACGCCCGCCCGCCCGTTTGCGGTCCTGCCGGAGACGTCCACCCACCTCTGGCACGGATGCTCCTCACCGTCCGGTGGCCATTCCGAGAAACCGTAGGGCGACTCGGCCGTCACCTCCGGGCCGTCCAGGGCGAACGGGTACGCGAGCTTCACGATGCGCGCCGGTTCGCGCCAGTCCAGAGTCAGGCGGCACTCCACGAAATCCAGGTCGCGGTACAGCAGGATGCGCTGGACCGCCACACAGTCGTTCCAACGGGAGCTGATCCGAATCGCCGCCCGCACCGGCCCGATCTCCTCCACGGCGAGGGAAGCGTCTTCGAACGCCCCGAGCACACCGGTAAAGGCCGCGATGTCGTGGCTCCAGGTATCGCCGGGGTCGTCGAGGACCAGCAGCCGGTGCCCGCGCCCGGCCAGCAGCCCGGTCCCGGAGCGCCGGCCGACAAGCGACGTCATCTCGCCTGTCGCGGGGTCGAATTCGACTCGCAGGAAGCGGTTCTCCAGCCACCATTCCCCGGCAGCCACGCCATCGGCTCCGGGGCCGTCCTCCGGCTTGCCGGGGGTCAGGCGGAACAGCGCGCATCCGGCGGGGGGCAGGTCCGCGACGAAGACGAGCCTGCGCTGCCTTTCCACCGTGGCCTCGGGCTGCACCTCCTGAGCGGGCACAGGCTGGCCGTCCGCATCGAGAATGGCCATTCCCGATGCCGGCTCCACCTCGACGGGAGCCCGCACCGGCCAGGGCAGAGGGTTGAAGACCAGCAGCGCCTGGCCCTCCCCCCGCGTGTCCACCTGCCGGGCGATGGCCTGAGCGGCAAAATGCGTCTCGCGAGCGGCCGCGGCGATCACCCCTCCCAGTTCGTGGCAGGCGTCTTCGCACGCCTCGCGGACACTGGTGCCCGCCAGGATGTCGTGAAACTGGTTGAACAGCAGAGTCCTCCAGGCCTCGCGGAGCGACTCGGAAGGCCACGGGCGTCCCGCCGCGGTGCTCGCCAGTGACGCCAGGATCTCCGCCTGAAAGAGCTGGCTTTCAGCCCTGCGGTGCAGCGACTTGATCCGGGAGTGCGCGCTGTAGCAGCCGCGCGCATGATGCTGCAGGTCATCGCGCACCACCGGAGGCGCCGCACCGTCCCGGATATCCCGCTCGAGGGACTGGAAGTAGCGCTGCAGGCCGCTCAGCCTCACCTCCGGCATCCCGGGATCGGCGGCGATCCTATGCAGCGAGCGCAGATTGGCGATCGTCGGCCCTCCGCCGTGGTCTCCCACCCCGTAAAAGACCGTGTAGTCCCGGACGCAGGAAGGGCGCGCCTCGTGGTTGATCAGGACGTGCTCCTCCATCTCGTCGAACCACGTGCAGTAAGCCCGGGTGATACGAGATGCCAGCACGCGGCTCCCGTCCGGCCCTTCCCACCAGAAAACGTTCTCCGGCAGCTCCTTCTCCTTAGGCATGGGGCGCAGAAAGACATAGAAGTCCAGGCCGGCGCCTTTCAGGATCTGCGGCAGCGTCCGGGGATGGCCGAACGAGTCCGGGTTGTAGCCGGCGCGCGCGGTGACTCCCAGATGCTCCTGAAACCATAGCTGGCCCTGCAGAGCCTGCCGGACCAGCGACTCGCCGGAGGGCACGTTCAGATCCGGCTCCACCCACCAGCCGCCCGCAATCTCCCACCGGCCTTCCCGGACCCGCCGCCGGATCTCTTCGAGCATCCCGGGGTCCACCCGCCTGAGAAGCTCGAAGAACGCCGCGGACGAGGCGGTGAAGACAAAGTCCGGAAACTCCTCCAGCCGGTCCAGGGCAGAGCGGAACGTCGCGCGGATGGCCTCGAGTCCCTCGTTCCACCGCCACAGCCACACCGGGTCGATATGGGCGTTGCCGATGGCGTGCAGCACCCCCTGACGGGGGGTGGAGCGGACCTCACCTTGCATGGGGCATCCACACGACCATCTGGCACGGTCCCCGGTTTGCCCAGGCATAGTACGGGATCAACGTTACCGCCACATCTCTCCACGAAGGGCTGAAACTCCCCGCAGGCCGGTACAGCGGACCCCTGGGAGCCTCAGGCGGCACGTCCCGTCCTTTCGCCCTCAGGGTCAGGACCCCCTGCAAAAGGTCCGGACGGAAGGCGGCCCTGAGGGAAAGACGGGCTTTCAACTCCAGGTCCCGCAGGTTCACGCCCGGATTGTCCACGCTCTCCGCGCAGAACACCAGCGGGCCCCGCTGAACGGCAACGCTTCCGAGATTGCACCGCACGCGGGGATCGGCCTCGACGAGCTGCACCGGCATCTGCAACTCCAGCCCCACCCTGTCACCGGCCTTCCACCGGCGCCGGATCTCCAGGTAGCCGTCGCGAAGCCGGCCCTCGAAAGGCTGCCCGTTGACCGTCACCGAAGCGGCCTGACACCATCCCGGCACCCGGAGGAACAGCGAAAAGGTGGACTCCTCCGCCGGTTCCAGAGTCAGTTGCACCTTCCCGTCCCACGGATAACGGGTCTTCTGGCGCAAAGTCACCCTGGTCCCGTCGACGAGCGCCCAGCTCAGCCGCGAGGTGTCGTAAAGATGCACCCAGATGCCCTCGTTGCTGCGGCCGTAGAGATAGCCGGGAATGGCCGCCAGGGTCCGCACCATGTTCGTCGGACAGCAGGTGCAGCCGAACCAGGGCTGACGCTGATGGTCACGGAAGCAGGCAAGCGGGTTCACGTAGAACCAGTGCGTCGTATCCAGCGAAACCCCGGCCAGGACATTGTTGTACAGGGCGCGCTCCATCATATCCGCGTAGCGGGCGTCACCCGTCACTCCCAGCATCCGGAAGTTCCACATCGCGTTCGCGATCGCGGCACAGGTCTCGGAGTAAGCCCCCTCGTTGGGGAGCTCGTACCGTTCGCCGATAGCCTCGCCCGCGTATCGCGCGCCGAGCCCGCCCGTGATGTAGACGCGGCCCGACGCGACGTCCTCCCAGAGCTCCAGCAATGCCTGCCGGGCCTCCCGGTCGCCGGTTTCCGCGTAAAGATCCGCCAGGCCCGCCATCAGGTACGCGAAGCGGACAGCGTGCCCGCTGATCTGCCCGGCTTTTCCGAACGCCTGCCGCTTCAGAAAGAACGCCGCAAGGTCCAGATATTCCCGCCTGCCCTTGACCCGGTACAGCTCCACCAGGGCCATCTCGACTTCCGGGTGACCGTCGGGCTGCTCGATTTTTCCGGGGCCGAACGTCCGGGTAAGGTAGTCCGCGAACCGGATGGCAACCTCGAGGAACCGGGCGCTGCCGGTCGCCCTGTAATGAGCGATCGCCGCCTGAAACATATGCCCGGCGCAGTACAGCTCGTGCTCGTCCCTGAGATTGCGGAACCGCTGCCCGGAGAGCTCGTTCACAAAGAAGGTGTTCACATAGCCGTCCGGCTGCTGCGCGGCCGCCACAGCATCGATCACGCTCTCCAGCAGCCGCCGCAGCTCCGGGTCGTCCGAGGACTCCAGGGCCGTTGCGGCGCCCTCCATCCACTTGTAGAGATCGGAGTCGCGGAAGACAGGGCCCTTCAGTTCACCCTTGCTCAGGCCCGCGACCACCCGGAAGTTCTCCACCACACCGTGGTCCTCCAGCTTGCGGTACAGCGCCGGGATACCCTGCGTCCTGTTCGCCTCCATCCACCTTTTCCAGAACCCATCTTCCAGAGTCACGCACCGGATGGGCGCGGGTGTGACCTTCACCCGCGGGCTTTTCTGAGTGGCGGTAATGCCAGTGGACGTGTGATCCAGCAAAACGATGCCTCCCCCGGCGGATTCCGTTGCGGCCAACCCTGTGCAAACCGCAAAGATCGCCGCCGTCAATCCATACAGGCGCCGCCCGGACGGAAATCTCATGTCCAGTGCCCTCCTGCGGTTCCGATGACGGCCGTGACAGGCCGAGTCCCAGACCCTTCCTTTCGACGCCCTGCCCCACGCCATCCTTCCGCTCCGGCCAGCTGCGGGGAATGCACGTTCACCTCCCGCCGATGCGGGCGAGCAGAGCGCGGGCCTCGTCGGCGAGAGGCCCGGAGGGAGCCCGCCCGAGCAGGGCCTGAAGATACATCTTTGCGGCCCCGCGATCCTTCCAGCGCTCGAGATACAGCCGCGCAAGCCGCAAGAGCGCCGTATCGCACTCGGGAGCCCGCGGGTAGGTGTGGAGCAGCAGTTGCAGAATCTGGGTCTGTGCCCGGTCGTCGCCGGCGGCACCGAGCTTTCCAGCCAGGCGCAGGAACTGGACCGCAGTGAGCAGGCGTGCATTCACCCCGAGCTCCAGAAAAAGGGTGCTGACGGTGACGGGGCACTCCTCGATGAACTTCTCCGGGGCCCTCTGGAAGGCCGCCGCCGCCACCCCCGTCCTTTTCTCCCGCGCCGCTGCCGGCACGAGGGCAGAGAACAGAGTCGGGTCGTCCGGCGTGTGCTCCATCAGCGTCTCCAGCGCCGAAAGCGGCAGCTCGCCCGGCTCCAGCCCGTCGGACTGCATCGCCTTCACCTCGGAGACGGCCGCGTCGTCGCGTTTCAGCCTCAGCGCAGCCGGGAGCATCAGCCCGAAGAGCACCCCGCCAAGGTGCGCGGAATGGGCCACTCCTCCACCTCCGCCGGAACTCACCACGCCCAGCACGTCCATCAGCACGTAGAACAGGATGAACCAGACGGCGCGGATCTCCAGGGTCCGCACGTAGAGAAACCACCGGAAAAGCACGCAGACCGGGCTCCAGCTGAAAAGATACCAGTACGCCCCCAGGACCCCCGATACGGCGCCGCTGGCCCCGATGGTCGGGAGCATATCCGCGCCGGAGACCAGCCACTGGAGCAGATCTCCGACGAGCCCGGCCCCGAAGTAAAGGCCCAGAAAAAGTCCGTGCCCCAGCCGGTCCTCCACGGCCGGCGCGAAAAGCCAGAGGAAATACATGTTGAAGACGAGATGGAGGAGGTCGCCGTGGAGAAACTGCGACGTGAACGAGCGAAAGAGCCACTCCGGTCCACCCGAGAACGCCCAGCGCCGGACGACCTCTTCCGTGATGGCCAGGTCGCCCCCGCACGTGAGTCCGAAGACGATCACATTCACCACCACCAGCCCGTAGGTGGCCAGCGGCGCAGTTCGGACCGGATTCTTGACCCTGTAGGGAAACATCATCGGGCCGGCGCCCCGCGACACTGCCTTTGGCGAGCCACGGGGCGCTCCCTCCTGAGGCTGCCGGCTCTGATCCGGGCGATGCCGGCGGGTGCCGGCGAGGCTTCGCCTACGGCGCGTCCCAGACCGGCTGCACCTCCACGAACAGCTGCCGGATGCCGCGTCTCACCAGGAACACGACGCTGGAAGCGCGGGACTCGCGGGCCTTCTCGAGAGACTCCCTCAACCGGTCCACATCCGGCACGGGAACGCCGTTCACGCCGGTGATGATGTCGCCCACGGCGAGCCTCGCCACCGCCGCCCAGCCGCCCTCCGAGACAGACTCCACGACCACGCCCTCCACGGGTTTCTCCTCTCCGGAAGGAGTGCGCGGCCGGTCGCCAAACGTGATGTTGCGCGCGGTGAACTCCAGATCCTCGCTGCGGTAGCGTTTCATCTCGCGCGCAAGCTTCGGAGAGGGCTCCAGCTCCACCGGAAGCTTCTCCGGTTTGCCGTCGCGCAGGATGGACAGTTCGACGACCGACCCGATGGGCTTCCGGCGGACCAGCGCCGCGAGCACTTCCTGATCCTGCGGCTGCGATGCCTCGATGGCTTCCCCGTCCAGGGCGGTGATGATATCTCCCACCCTCAATCCGGCCTTCTCCGCCGACCTGCCCTTCAGGACCTCCGTCACCCGGAATCCCTTCACGCCGGGGATCCCCAGGGCCTGGGCCACATCCGCCGTCAGCACCTGCGTGCCGGCCGGCAGCCATGCTTTTGCGGCCTCCAATCCGGGGTCCCGGAGCGGATCCTGCCCCACCCTGACCACCGTCAGGTAACGTTCCGTCTTCCGCTCGAACTCCACGAGCGCCGCGACGCGGCCCTCCTTGCCTTCCAGCAGCCGTTCCGTCGAGCGCACCAGCTCGGCGACGGACCGGACCGGCTCTCCCCCGACGGCCACAATGATGTCGCCGCCGCGCAGAGGCGGCCTGGCATCGTCGGCGGGGCCGCCGCTCGCGACGGTGGCCACGTAGACACCATCGCGGCTATCCCGGTGCAGCTCGCGCGCCATCAGCAGGGAGATGTCGCGGACGGTCATCCCCCAGTCGCGCATTTCGCGCTGGCGCGGCTGGGCCTTTTCGCGCTCGACGGGGACCACCTCCACGGTCAGTTGCTTCCCATCCCGCAAGAGCAAAAGGCGGGCCGGCCGGCCCACCGGCAGCGCCGCCGCCATCTGATTGAAGAGCGGCACCTCCTCGCCGAAGCGCACCGATACGGGCTGTCCGTTCAGCTTCAAGATGATATCCCCCGACCGGACGCCGGCCCGCTCAGCGGGAGAGCCTTCGAGCACCCCGGCGACGAGCGCCCCGTCGCTCACGGGAGAGCTTTTCAGCATCGGCTGGACCTCCAGCCCCAGCCAGCTGCGCCGGACCGACCCGCGCTCGATCAGCTCTGCCGCCACCGCCCGCGCCAGGTTGGACGGGATAGCTCCGGCAAGGCCCATCTGGACCTCGTTGATGCCGATGATCTCGCCTTCCAGGTTCACCAGGGGGCCTCCGGAGTTGCCTCCCCTGATGAGCGCGTCGTGACCGATCCAGCGCACCATGGATCCGACATCCTCACCCTCGAGGGTCAGGCGGTTGGACGGCCACCAGAAATCCGGAAGGATCATCTCGGTGTTGCTCACGATGCCGGACGTCACCGACTGCGAAAGCGCCACCGGACTGCCCATAGCGAGCACCTCGTCGCCCACCCTGACCTTCGAGGAGTCGCCGAACACTGCGACCGGAAACGTCTGACCGGGCCTGCCCTTGAGCCGGATGACCGCGATATCCGCCAGCGGATCGGTACCCACCAGCTCGGCGTCCAGCTCCGTCTTGTCCGCCAGCGTCACGAAGATCACCCGGGCATCCCCCGCGACGTGATGGTTCGTGACGGCGTATCCATCCTCCCGGATGATGACGCCGCTTCCCGCCGACTCCGTCTTCACCTCACGCCCGTCACGGAACTCTGAGGTCACCGCGCGGATCCGGATGAGCGCCGGAAGCACGCGGGAAATGGCGGCCTGCACCCGCCGGGGGTCAGGCTCCGCACACACCGGAGACACAGCCCGCGCCAGCACACAAAGAAGAACAGCGGCCGATGCCGCGAAGCCGCGGATACGAAGAAAGCGAATAACGACCTGTTCCAACGGACCCTCCCCGCGAAAGCCGCCCCCTCCCCGCCAGGCGGTCTCTCCTGCGCGACAGGGCGCGGCCGTTCGCGCCTGCCTAGGGCTTCGCCCCAACTCCTGGTTTCCCCTGCTCACCGGCCGGGCGCATGATTGCCGGCATCCGTCCGCGTGCTGGAGGATTCGGGGCAAACAGCCCACAATCATGCCCGGAGACTGAACCGCTCGCCGCAGCACACCCGCGGGGGCAGCACGAAGGGCAGGTCGCGATGAAAGAGATGAAATGCGATGTTCTGGTGGCCGGAGCGAGTCTGGGCGGTGTGGCGGCCGCCCTTGCCGCCGCCGATGCCGGGTGCTCGGTCGTCCTGACGGAGGAGTGCGAATGGATCGGAGGACAGCTGACCTCTCAGGCGGTCTCCTGTCCCGATGAGAACCCGTGGATCGAAACCTTCGGAGGGACCCTCACCTATCAGCAGCTTCGCGGCGGCATCCGCGACTATTACCGGCGCCACTTTCCGCTCAAGCCGCGCATCGCCGCCGACCCGCTGTTCAACCCGGGCAACGGATGGGTCAGCCGCCTGTGCCACGAGCCGCGCGTCGCGCTGGCCGTGCTGCAGCAGATGCTCGCCCCGCACCTGACCGCCGGACGCATCAGGCTGTTCACACGCTATGTGCCAGACTCTGCCGAAGTGGACGGCGACACCATCAGGGCCGTGCGCTTCCACAGCCTGACCGGCGGGCCGGACATCACGGTCGACCCGCAGTTCGTCATCGACGCAACGGAGACCGGCGAACTCCTCCCGCTGACGGGGACGGAATACGTCTGCGGGGCAGAGTCGCAGGACGACACAGGCGAGCCGCACGCGGTGGCCGGTCCCGCGCGGCCGGGAGACGTGCAGTCGTTCACGTGGTGCTTCCTGATGGACTACCGGGAGGGAGAAGACCACACCATCGAGCGCCCCGAGGGGTACGAGGAACTCCGCGACACCCAGCCCATCCAGTGGACTCAGGTGCACCCCATCACGCGGGAGCCAAGGCATTTCATCCTCTGGCACGCCCCGGGGTGGGACGGAGTGCCGCTATGGACCTACCGGCGCGTGCTGGACAGGGCGCAGTTCTCGGAAGGGTCGTTCCCGTCGGATGTGACACTGGTGAACTGGCCTCAGAACGACTACCGCGGGAATTTCATCGATGTCCCGGACTACGAGAAGGCCCGTGTGCTGGAGGCCGGAAAACGGCTCAGCCTCAGCCTGCTCTACTGGTTGCAGACGGAGGCTCCCCGTCCGGACGGCGGCACGGGGTTCCCCGGCCTGCGGCTCCGGCCGGACCTGACCGGCACGCACGATGGACTGGCGCAATACCCTTACATCCGGGAATCCCGCCGCATCCTGCCCCTGTTCCGCATTCTGGAGCAGCATATCGCACAGGAGTCCAGAAAGGCACAGTATGCGGCGCGCTTCGACGATTCCGCGGGCATCGGGCTCTATCGCATCGACCTGCACCCGTCGGCGGAGACGGGACAGTTCGTGGATCTTGCCTGCTGCCCCTTCCAGATTCCGCTGGGCGCGCTGATACCCCGAAGGATGCGCAACCTGCTGGCGGGGTGCAAGAACATCGGCACCACCCATATCACCAACGGCGCATACCGCCTGCATCCCGTGGAATGGAACATCGGCGAGGCGGCCGGGGTAACAGCGTCCAGCTGCGTGTTCGCGGGGATTCCGGCTCAGGCCGCACGGGAGGACCCCGATCGCCTGCACCGTATCCAGTCGCTGCTCAGGGCGCGCGGTGTCCCGCTGGAATGGCCGGAGGCCCACCCCGTTTGAACAGGGCACCTACCCCGGCGGGGAAATGTCCTCGGGCTGGATGAGATAGACCGTCCCGAGGGACGTCCACCAGGCCTCAAGGAGCCGTTCCCGCGGATAGGTCCGCCGCACGCGCTCGCCCTTCGAGAGGTCGGCGAAGGGGTCGTTCACCACGGGATTCCCGTGCCTGTCGAACCCGGCACAGACCACAAGGTGGCCGCCCCCGCTTCCGCCGCGGCCGTGAAGAACGTCGCCCGAGATGCTGAGGACCACGGGCACTCCCTTGCGGATCCAGCCCTCCACATCCCGCAGGCCGTCCAGGCGCGCGCAGACGGCCGAAATCCCCGGGAACGATCCCGCGTAGGCCGTATTGAAGGTCCAGTTGCCGGTGCCGCCCCAGCGGAGGTCGTGAATTCCGGCCGCGGCGGCCCGGACATCGGTCTTCCAGCGGGGGTTGCCGCGCTTGTCCGCCCAGTAGTTCAGCACCATCGTCACGGATGTCGGGCTGCACCAGACGTTTCCACGCGGCGGATAAGCCAGCTGAGAGATCTCCGGGACGTCAAGGACGATGCCCTCCCCTTCCGGATACGGCTCAGCTTCCGATGAAGGCTGCGCGCCGGTCCGGGAAAAGCTGCACGCGGCCCGGCGCAAGGCGGGGCTCTTCGAGGGGTCGCGGGAACACAGGGTCAGGCGGATCTGAGCGGAGGATGCCGGGGACGCAAGCAGCAGGATGTCCGTGTCCACCCGGCCGTCCGGATCCTTCTGGGGATCAGGGCTGGTCCGGCGGAAGAGGCGGTCATCGGGAGCCCACCATCCCAGGTTGAACCATTTCGTCCACCGGCCCTCGACCCGCGCGCGTGCTTCGACGACCAGCCAGCTCCCTGCCGGGCAGACGGCGTTCCACGACACGATCAGCTGATCGAACGGCTCCGCCGTGTGGATCTCCGGGGACGTGGCATACCCGCGCGCGTGCCGGATGCCGGCGGCCGGCCCCGCAGCAAAGACCGCCGACACGGGCCGCTGCGGGTCGATCGAGATGGCCTTCGAGGCCTGCTCGAAGACGCACCCCTCCAGAGACCACGAGCCGAGGGCATCCCCCTCGAAAACGTGCAGGCGGGCGCCGCCCGCAGGCGAGTTCGCGGTCACCACGAGGACAATCACCCCCAGAAGCATCAGGTGGACCGGGCTGGTCGAGTTGACAGGGCCCATCGTATCTCTATAATAGAGCAGCGCAGCCGCCGGGCGCCACACAGCGGCGGCAGGCGCGCCGGCTCCGGGGAGGGCGTCCGGGATGACCAGAGGCAGGAAGATCTTTTACGGGGCGTGGACGGCGCTGACCGTCCTGCTGGTGCTCTTCGGCTGGGTCCAGACGAAGCGGCTGGAGGCCGTCTCTGCCGAGCGGGACCGTCTGCGCGCACAGACCACGGCCGCGCTCCTTTCGGAGGCGCAGTCCATCCTGGACGAAGCCGCGGACCAGACCGGCCGCCTGAACCTGGGAAACGCGCAGGCCGGGACCGGCTCGGCGATATCCCTGCTCAAGGCGGCGGAACGCGTGGCACCGCCCGGGACCGGAGCAGCCATCGCGGAGCGCATCAAGGCTCTGGAGGAGATCCGGAGCGCCCTGCTTCAGGGCGACCCCGGGAAGACCGCGTCCGGAGACCTGAAGCGCGAGGCCTCGATGCTGCGCGAACTGTTGAAGTAGCCGTCCCCGGCCCGGGGGGCGCGCCATCTCTGGAGGACTCGATTTGACCCGACCCTATGACGGCGACCCGGACGCAGTCGCCAGACTGACGTTCGAGCGGTATCAGAGGCACGTCAACCCCGGCATCGCAAGCCTGCTCAAGTTCAGCGGCTTCGATTATCCCGAATGGGAGGCTGAGGGCTGCATCATCCGGGATGTCGCCGGCAACGAGTATATCGATTGCGTCGGCGGCTACGGGGTCTTCAGCCTGGGCCACAGACACCCTGACATCCTCCAGGCGGTGCGCGAGCAGCTCGACCGCCTGACTCTCAAGACGCACTACTTCCTGAGCATCGGGCTCGGGGAAGTCTGCGAGATGCTCGCCGGGATCAGCCCGGAAGGGCTGGACTACGCCTTCCTGTGCAACTCAGGCACCGAGGCCGTGGAAGGAGCCCTGAAGGCCGCGCGCATCCACACTGGACGTCCCGGCATCGTCGGAACGCTGAACGGCTACCACGGCAAGACCTTCGGAGCACTTTCCGCGTCCGGCCGGGAGGTGTACCGGAAGCCCTTCGAGCCGCTCCTGGAGCCCGTCACGCTGGTCCCGTTCGGCGATGCCGGCGCAATGCGCCGTGCGGTCGGCCCGGACACCGCAGCGGTCATCGTGGAGGTGGTCCAGGGCGAAGGGGGAGTCAACGTGGCGCCCCAGGGCTATCTGACCGAGCTCCGCGAGATCACACGCGATGCCGGGGCGCTCCTGATCGTGGACGAAGTCAGGACCGCCCTGGGCCGGACGGGCCGGATGTTCGCATGCGAGCACGAGGGAGTTCGCCCTGATCTGCTGACGATGGCCAAGGCGCTGGGCGGAGGCGTGATGCCCGTCGGAGCGTTTCTCGGCACCGCCGACATCTGGCGCTCGCTGTTCTCCGAGAACCCCTATCTCCACACCTCCACCTTCGGAGGAAACCCGCTTGCGTGCGCGGCCGCGATCGCGGCCATCCAGACCACGCGGCGTCTGGACCTTCCCCGCCGCTCCGCGGAGCTGGGATCGTATCTGCTCCAGAGACTCAAGGAGATGGCAGCCCGGCATCCCCGGATGGTCCGGGAGGTGCGCGGGCTGGGGCTGCTCGCCGGGGTGGAGTTCTTCTCGGAAGATGCGGCCAAGCTGGTGATCGCCGCCTGCGCCTCCGAGAAGCTGCTGGTGGCTTACAGTCTGAACAACCCTCTGGTCATCCGGATCGAGCCGCCGCTCATCATCGAGAAAGAGCTTCTGGACCGCGCGCTGGGAATTCTGGAGCAGGCCGTGGAAGGGACAGCGGCGCTGCTGGAGAGCGTGGGAGCGATCACGGCCTGAGCTTGCGTTTCAGGAGCCGGTCCCTCCCTGGGCGGACAGCGTCTCGATGGCTTTGCGCAGGGCGGCCACAAGCTCGCGATTGGGGGCCGGACTCTGCAGTTCAAGGACAACCGCACGGCGGTACTCCTCGATGGCGCCCTGCCGGTCGCCCTTTCTGAGAAGCACCCGTCCGAGGTTCTGCCGCGGCTGAGACGACTCCGGAGCGAGCTCCGCCGCTTTGCGGTAGCATTTCTCCGCGGCATCCAGCTTGTTCTCCTGCTCCTCCAGGAGGCCGAGCTCGTTGGGGACAGCCGGGTTGCGCGGATCCAGCTGCCCGGCGCGCGTCAGCAGCTTCCGCGCCTCCTCCAGGCGGTTCTCGCGCAGGGCGATGCGTCCAAGGTTGTAGACGGCAAGCGCGTTGTTCGGGTCCAGCGCGAGCGCGGAGCGGTAAGACTGCGCGGCTTTGTCCCGCCTGTCCAGAGCGAAATACGCCCCTCCGAGCTTCACCAGCGCGTCGACGGACTTCGGCTCTGCCTGGACCACTTTTTCGAACGCCTCGCGTGCGAGCTCGAACTGGCGGCCGCGCAGCCGCATGTCCCCGATCGCCTTCCAGGCCTCGGTCTCGGTCATCTTGCCGCCCGCCGCAAGGTCCTCCACCATCATCTGGTTCCGGTACACGATACTGAGGCTTTTCAGCACGCCGTCATCCAGCGTAAAGGCGACGTTGGAGGCGTCATAAGCGATGGTCTTGACGGACGAGTCCGTCCGCTCGATGGAGCGGTCCGGCTCTCCGAACTTCGCAACGATCTCCTTCTCGGTGGCGCCGAGACCGATCCCCTGCACGGAGAACTTCGCGGCCTCCGGGCAGGGATCGCCGTTCACGGTCACCTGCAGCACCCGGGCGTGCATTGGGGCGATCTTGCCGACCAGCAGCACCAGCCGCGCGGATTCACAGAGCCTGTAGGTGATTCCCCCTGCGGGTGCGACTTCCTGGGGCAGCTCGAAATCAGCCGACGTTTCCGCCGGCTCGCCCATCAGAGCCGTGACCTCCGCGCCCGTGGCGCCGAGCTTGACCCCCCCGAGTTCCCTGAGCACCGGAGGAGCGGCAGATCCCGGCGCGGCCAGCAGAAAAGCGCCGCAACAAACCAGCGCAAAACCAACACATCGCGGCATCTCTTTCAGCCGCCCGGCCCGAAAGGACACAGTTGGAGCCTCCTGCCCTGGCATCGTCTTGAACCCGTGTCATAAGACCCGGGGAGGCACCGCCCGGTTTTGCCGTCCGGCCGCCGCCCGCGGCCATTATACACGCACAGCTCGCGCCTGATGACCCTGCACCCTAAAGTCCGGGCCCGTCCGTCCGATAATCTTGATACACCGGCGCTCCGCAGACCGGTGCGCCAACGAGAGGAACTCGCACAGGAGCCGTTCCATGTCCAACAACGACGCGCAGGTGGACCTGAAAGAGGAACAGCTGGTTGTATTCGACCTTTCCGGGGAACTATTCGCCATCAGCATCGAGCGGATCAACACCATCATCCGCATGGAGACCATCACCAAGGTTCCCGGCTGTGAGCACTTCGTGGAGGGCGTCATCAACCTGCGGGGCAGCATTCTGCCCGTGATCGACCCTCGCAAGAAGTTCGGGCTCCCGGTCAAGGAACCCGACCGGGCGTCCCGCATCGTCGTGGTGGAGAGCGCATCGCGGATGGTGGGATTGATCGTGGACGCGGTCACCGAAACGGTGCGCCTGTCCGCCAAGGACATCGAGCCGCCTTCCGAGACGATCGTCTCTTCCAGCGCCCGCTACGTGCGCGGCATCGGCAAAGCCGGGGACAAGCTTCTGGTGCTGCTGGATCTGGACCAGCTTCTCGACCAGGGCGAGATGCTCGACGCAGCGGTCCTCGGCGCCAGCGAGCCAGTCGCCGCCTGACCAGAGCTTGCATCATCCTCCCACACCCGAGACGGCCTTCGCCCACGGCGGAGGCCGTCTTAGCGCCTCAGCCGCTCCAGTCCCGGACGCAGGCGGAACGATGATATGGGCTGCGGCCCGGCGGAAAGGAGGTACAACATGAGCCGCTCCAGTCCCGGACGCAGGCGGAACGATGATATACTCACCAGTGCCGGGGGCAGCGGACCCTCCCTCCCTCGGCGCCCGTCTCCGACCGGACCGACACAGGAAGGCAGGGGATACCGATGCGCTTCACAGTCCTTGCGTTGGCCTGCGCAGCCGCGCTGGCGCCCGCTCTGTCCGGCGCCCGGGCCGGCGAGCCGGCCCGCATCTCCGCGGGCTCCACCCGGGCCTCGCTGCGTAACATCCAGCCAGACGCCGACATCTCCGCCTTCGTCAGATCCGTGGCGGATCGCGCCTGCCGCCGCTTCGCCGGGGCCGGATTGACGCCGGACTGCCTGGCCATCGCGGTGATCCTGGACGAGGAGGGCAGGCCGCCGTCTATGGGCGGCTACAACCTTCATCGCCCCTTCTACCCGGCAAGCGTAGTGAAGCTCTGCTATGCGCTTGCGCTGGAGCAGGCGTTCGCGGATGGCCGCGCCGGCCGCACTCCGGATGTCCTGCGCGACCTGCAGCTGATGCTCAGGGACAGTTCCAACTCCGCGACGAACCGCATTCTGGACCTTCTGACGGGAACCGAATCCGGACCGGAGCTTCCCGAAACGGAGCTGGCGGAGTTCGCGCGGAAACGCCAGGCGGTGAACGAGTTCCTGCGGCGCCTGGGGTTCCGGGACATCAACGCGTGCCAGAAGACCTGGAACGACGATCCGTTCGGACGGGACGTGCAGTTCCTGGGGCCAGCCTACGAGAACCGCAACCGGATGACCGCGGCGGACACGGCCCGGCTCCTCTGGGTAATCCGACACGCCAGAGCCGTCAGCCGCCCGGCCTGCGAAGAGATCCTCGGGCATATCAGGAGAATCCCCGGAAACCCGGAGGACATCCAGGCCCGGCGCATCGGCGGGGGTGTTCCGGCAGGTTCGCGGCTCTGGTCCAAGGCCGGATGGACCAGCAACACCAACCACGACGCGGCCTATGTGGAGCTCCCGATCGGGTCCCCGTTCGTGCTGGTCGTCTTCACGAACACCAGCTACAAACACGGGGAAATTCCGGCCTGGATTGCGAGAGAGATCGTCCACGCCGTGCAGCACGGGCGCCTGGTGCCGGCGTTCACACCCGCCACGGTCCGCACACTGCCGTCGGGTGCCGGAAGATGAACCCGGGCCGCGTCACTCCGGGGCCTCCACGGAGACCCGGAACCCTGCGGAGCGGGCCAGCTCGGCGATCCGCTCGGCCTGGCGCTGCTCCGGATATGCTCCGAGCACTACCGCATACGCCTGGCGGCGGCCGGAGCTGACGGGGACAACCTCCGCTTCCAGCCCCTGCCGCTGCAGCGACTTCAGCGCGATGTCGGCGCCGGTCTTGAGACCGTAGGTGCCGCAGCGGACGACGTAGAGCTTCTCGAGGCCGCGCAAGGCCACCGCCCGGACGTTCCGGTCCGGATCCCGCTCCGCGGTCTTCAGCGCCTCCCGCGCCGCAGAATCCCCCTTCAGGGATTTCCGGGCCAGAGACCAGGCCGCAGTGTAACGCACGGAAACGGCAGGATGGCCAAGCATCGCTTCCAGCGCGGCGATCACCTCCGGACCGCCGCAGCCTGCCAGGGCCTGAGCGGCCGAGCAGGCAACGAACTCGTCGGGGTCGGCCGTGGTGGCGATCAGTCCGTCGCGAACGCGGGGGTCGTCCGCGAAGGCCGCGAGCGCGTCCGCGGCCATCTGGCGGTCGCCCCGGTCCCCGTACGAGAGCCTGTACAGCAGACCGGTGACGTCCGCCTTCGCAGCCATGTCGGTCACGCTTCCGACGTGCAGGCCCGCCTCCACCAGCTTCAGCCCCCCGATGAGCGGCAAAAGCGCAAGGAGTGCGGCGGGAACGGCGGCAAACACCCGCCAGCGCGGCGCGAGGTAATACTGCGATGGATCATGGACGGCGAGCGAACCGGCCATGGCTCCAAGCGGCGCCGCGAACGCCAGCACCACCAGCCCGATCAGAACCGACACCGCAGGCGGCAGATACTCGGTCAGACCGGGAATGCGCAGATTTATGGCAAGCACCAGCGCAAGGCCCGTCAGCAGTCCGAGCGACAGCCCAAGACCGGCGCCCTGGCGCCTCCAGCGCGGGCCGGTCCGCACGGCCGCCACTCCAAGAGCCAGGTACGCGCCTGCCAGCGCGCAGCCTGCCATCCATCCCGCGTAAGCGGCCGGCCCTGGCGCCCCGCTGCCCGGCAATACCATCCCCAGGAGGCTGCCCGCCACCAGAAGATATCCCGCTGACGCCCCCGCCGCCGCACCGAGAATGGCTCCGTGGAGGAGCCGGGGGAGGTCGGGACGAAGGGCGCAGTAGAGCGGAACGAACACGGCAAGCGCGACCGCGCCCGCCACCGCCGATACCAGCCATACTGCCATCATCGCAGTGCCCTCCTTACCCTGCCCCGACGGCTGCTGCGGCCCGGCTCCCTGCCGTGCCGCGTGTCTCTGCGAATCTCTATACTTCTTCGTCGCAGCCGGGCGTTCCTTGCCGCCCCCTCAGGGGAAAGGATGACCGACGGCGAAATACGCCGTCCGGCGGCTGCCCTCGCCCCAGCTGCCTCCGAAGAACACCGGCCCCGCAAGGGTCTCCATCACCAGACCGGCCGAGAAGCAGGCCGCGAATTCGGCATCCCGAAGCCGCTCGAAAGCGGTCCCGTATTCGATGGAGGCCCCCATAAAGACCTTGCCTCCCGCGAACTGCGGCAGCCTTCCGATCCGCTTCAAATACCCCGCGCTCCCGAAAAGATACTCGCTGCCGCGCAGTTCGTTGACCCCGTAGGCGCCCAGCCGCAGCGGCCCCCCCAGCGTGAACTGCCGGGAAGCGGGCGCCGTCTTCCCGAAGCAGGTCCCGCCCGATGCTGTAAAGAAGATCACTTCCCGGGCTCCGGCCGGCCGGTAAAAGCTGTAACGCAGCTCCCCTGATAAATACGGCTCCGGAGCGCCCGGCGTGCGAAGGTACCAGTCGCCGAGAATCTCCAGCCGCGACCCGCGCGTCGGCACCAGCCCGTCCTGCCCGTCGCAGGCCACGCGAAGCCGTACAGACTGCACGGCGCCCTCGTCACGGGCGAGGCGGTATGTCCCGGCCGCGGGCGAGGACAGCAGATGCCCCGCGAACAGTCCCAGCCGCACTTCGGAGTCCGGGCCCGGATGCCATCCAAGGTCCACGCCGGCGCCCGCCTCTCTCGACTGCTGCTCGGAGACCCTGACCCCGGAAAAGTACACGTCCTGCACGGACTTGGCGTACGAGAGCCGCGGGGCCGCGAAAAGCCCGCCCCTCTGCAGCGGCACGAACCATTCCGCCTTGAAAAGCGAACTGCGCCCCACCCCCAGATCCACCCGCACCTCATCGCCGCGGCGGAAGCGGTCGAACGACGTCAGGCGCCCTCCGAGGAGCATCTGCACGTCCGTGAGCCGGGTGCTCCTGACCTTGAGAGACGTGTTCAGGAACGGGGGGCCGTGACGCGGCGAGAACGCCGTCACCACCAGCGCAGACCCTTCCTCTCCATCCTCCACGTGATACCCCACGATACCGTAGCGCCCCCTGCCCTGCAGCCTCTGGAGCCCCACCTCGAGGCGCACGGGATCCAGAGCCCCGTCCGACAGGCCCTTCATCAGGCCGGCCCCGCCGTCGGATGCGTCGTCCGGACTCACTCCGGTGAGCCGGGCGCTGGCGGGCACGGGAACCTCAGTCCTCTTCCGCGCCTGCCGCTCGCGCACGTAGGACTCCCAGGAGGCTTCGTCCAGCGCGAGACCCTCCAGAAACCGCGCCCGCGCTTCGCAGGCCGCATAGCCCAGCGCGGCGATCTCGCGGACCCGCGCGTAGTCCGAGCCCGGGATGCCGCGGACGACCGGAGCCACGACCAGATCGGCCTCGCGCAGCATCCGGCGGGTGTTGTTCAGCATCATCACCGCCACGGACTGATTCGCCAGCCCCAGCAGGGAATAGAGCGCCGCGCGGTCCGCAAGCTCCTCGCTGACATCCACCGCAATGACCAGGTCCGCCCCCATCCGGCGAACCACGTCTGCGGGAACATTGTTGAGAAGCCCTCCGTCCACCAGAAGCCGCCCGGCTCGCTCCACCGGCGTGAACACCCCGGGAATCGCCATCGACGCCCTGAGGGCCTGCCACAGGGGACCGTCGCTGAGAACGACCTGCTCGCCGGACTCGATGTCCACCGCGACGCACCGGAACGGCACGGGCAACGAGTCGAAGGTACGCAGATTGCCGTACGGCAGACTGATCCGGCTCAGCAGCATCCCGACGGACGGGACCGGGCTCAGGCCGCCCGGGAGGCGGAGGCGGTCGCGCAGCCCGAGCGTCAGCGCAAAGGGATACTCCCGCCGGTCCTGCTTGCGGCGGAACGCAAGTGACGCGTAAGGCACCTCCGGCTGAAGGGCGGTGTCCCAGTCCAGCGACTCGGCGAGGGAGACGATCTCGTCCGGGGAGTAGCCCATCGCGTAGGCGCCCCCGACAAGAGCGCCCATGCTGGTGCCCGCAACGAAGTCCACCGGGATGCGGTGTTCCTCGAACCAGCGCAGCACCCCGATGTGCGCGTAGCCCCGGGCCGCGCCCCCACCGAGAGCCAGCCCGATGCGCGGGCGCCCGGCCGCCGCGCCCGGCGGTACCGCGGCCAGAAAGACGGCCGCCAGAGCGCCAAGCACGAAGCGGAGCCCCGCCGCCCGACGCGGCACTGCCTTCTACCGCCTCACACGGGCTACGTGCCCGTCGGCATACAGCGCGATGTCATATCCGGGCCCCGCCGCCTTCGCGATGATGACCCGCGAAGGATCGCCCATCTGGGACACCCGGGCGCCGGGAGCCAGCAGCTGCACGGGGCCGACTCCGTAGCTCGGCCATCCACCGGTCAGATTCCCCAGCAGACGCGCGTCGGAGAGATAGGGCCGCAGGGCCTCCCAGTTGGAGGGAACGACGTCGTCGTTGTCCGTGAAGTACATCATTACGGCGACGCCGACTTGCCGCAGCGCGTTCTCCACCTGCACGGTGTTCGCCGCTGGCATCGGCGTCACCGTGCCCGGAGCCTCAGGCGCATCCTGCCGCCCCAGCGCAACGCTTCGGACGACCCTGTTGAACGCAGGCGCCAGTTCCGCCATCCTGGCGCGGGGGCCGCCGATGGCGATCGCCAGCACCCAGGGCTCGCGCGCGGGGCTGGAAGGGACCGGAACGAAGGCCGAGCGGACCATCGCGTCCACCGGACCGGGTATCTGCTTCTCGTCCATCCCCAGCGCCACGGCAAGGTCCCGCGGCTGCATCTCGCCCACAACTGTCAGGGACCTGCAGGGAATGCCCGCGACTGTGAGCTGCCCCTCAGCCGCGCTCCATCCCTTTCCGGAGGCCATGGAGCGCGCCGTCAGGAGCGCCGAGTCCGCGGCTGCCCGGGGGTCCATCCCAGCTTCCACCGGGATGCGCCTCACGTGCAGGGCGAGCGCTCCCTTCTGGAAGGTCACCGGATTGGCGCCCGGTGATGCGGACGGGGTCCAGGCCGACGGATAGAGATACTCCAGCCCGGCCGGATCGCGCCACCGGCTGAAGGAGGCATCCGGCCGCACGGCCTGCGGATCCTGCGGTTCGGAGGGCGTGCCCGGAGCCGGCACGGGAGCGCCGCCCGGCGCCGCAGACGGAGGCGGGACGCTCTCCGGCGTGAAAACAACGATCGCGCGCGCCGGCAGGGGCTGGCCGCGGCCGAGGTTCTTCCCCACAGCCGCCAGCTCGACGCCCTCCACAATGTCCCTGGCGGCCGCAGGGCGTCCGTCCGCAAAGGTGATGGCCGTCCTGTCGGTCACGGTTACCACCTTCGGCGCGGGCTGCTCGAGCAGGGCGTCAGCACTCTGCCCGGGCAGGCGGACGGCGGTGGCCCGGATGGTCAGGCGCCCGCCTGCGGGCGCATCCGTCACCACCCCGCGCACGACGATCTCATCCGGCGCTGGCACGAGAGAGGGCACAGCCGCCTGCGTCTGCCCTCCGTGCAGAAAAATGATGGCCGCCGCGGCGGCCTGCAGCATCTTCATTTCCCGGTTCTCCTATGTCCCCCGTCCGACAGCCACTCCCTCGAGCGAACGCAGCAGGTCCAGTCCCACGTCCAGAAGCTGCCTCGCCTCCTCCCCGTCCGGCGAATCAGCGACCACGCGCCAGACACCCGCCTCCGTGCGGGAGCCTCGCGCGAAGATGAAGCACCTCTCTCCCTCCCGGTAAAGGTCCACCCGCCACCCGCCCGCTTCGTCGCCCGTCCGGACCTCCACGCACTCCGTCCCCTCGTAGTTCAGAAGGCGAAACTCCCTGAAACGCTCCGAAAGGCGGGGCCAGAAGTCGCGCCGGAAGCGCTCCTCCATCCGCCTTTTGACTTCCCAATGAGGCCCCGGGTTCTGCAGCACGAGCCTGGCGGCAGGGGTGCTCCATGCCGGAAGGGTCTTCAGGAGCTCTTCCAGGGTGTCACCTGCGTCCGGACACCCGGATTTCTCCCGCCAGATGGCCGTGGCTTCCTCACCGGAGACGGCAAGTGCGCAGGAGAGGGCCGTCAGCACCCCGTCCCGGCAGGTGGAACCGGCGAACACCGTCCCTCCGTTCGGTCCCTCCACGCCCACCGGCACGAGAGCGCCCTGCTCGAACAGGCTCCGCATCTTCGTGACCACGTTCACCTCGCCCGTCTCCACGCGGTGCACCTCCGCCCCGAAGAGCGCCGCAATCCGGTCCACCCGGCCCGATGTTGCGTCGGATGCCACCACACAGACGCGGCGGCCCCCCGTTCCCCGGGCCTCCAGGCGGGCAAGGGCCAGCGCCACGTTGAGCGCGCTGATCTCCTGCGGGGCCACCACCGCCGCCGAAGTATCGCCCGGAAGCACCACGTTGCCCCGGTCCGCATCGTAGTCGAACGCCACCCCGAACAGCGCCTCGCACGACCGCACCGCCCGCGCCACGCGCGTGAGAACATGCTCACCCGTCTCCGGATTGATGCTGTCGGTGTCGATCGGGTGTGACGGACGGCCGAGCTCCGCGTTCATCTCATAGACCCGGATGCCCAGCGCCTCCAGCACGGCGCTGGCCACTCCGGAGGCAGCTCCTCCGTTCGGATCCAGCAGAAGCGGTCCCATCGGGCGGCGCGTCAGGGCCTCCACATCCAGGCCCCAGTCGTTGGTAACGGTCTCCAGATAGGCGTCCACCGCCCTGGTGTGCACCCGGCGCGAGCCCGAACGGACCAGCGCCGTGAACGCCTCCTCTGCGGACACGCCCGACAGCGCGTGCTCAACGGACGGATCCCGCGACTGCGCAACCTCCAACACGCTTTCGACGATCCGCTGCATCCGCGGGGCGGAAAGCAGCGCCCCGGCCGGCGCATCTCCGGGAAGGCGCCCGGCCGAGCCCGTCAGAAACTTCCAGCCGTTGTCGCTCAGCGGATTGTGGCTGGCCGTGACGATCACTCCGCCGCCGGCACCGAACGAACGCACGGCAGCCTGCGCCAGCGGAGTGGTGATCACTCCCAGGTCCACAGGCCGGCGGCAGCCCGCCGCCAGGAAGCCCCTCACCAGCGCCTGAGTGATGGCCCTTCCGGTGGGACGCGGGTCCCGCGCAAGCACCAGCGGGGCATCCTTTGCGGGCAGGGCTCTTGCGTAACAGTAGCCATAGACCGCGGCCAGCGTTTCGTGTGGGGGGCTGATGCGGTCTGATTCCCCGAAGCGAGTCCTGACTCCGGAGAAACTTTGCACGAGCGCGCTATCGCGAAGCGCCTCCCGCAGCAGATTCAGCATACAGAGTCCTTTCCGCCTCCGCCCTCCTCACACCCCGAAGGCTGTCGGCGCCAGCCGGTCACTGTTTCCAGAAATCCAGCCCGTGGAGAGCCTCACCGTCCTGGACGAAGATGTCTGTGAACGGCGGCAGGAAACCCGTCCCGGGCAACGAAGGCGTCAGTCTGTAGGACCCCTCCGGCAAGGCCGTTATCAGGTAGCGCCCGTCCGGCCCGGTCACCGCCCTGTAGCCGCCCGGCGTGAGCGTCAGGGTGACTCCCTGCACACCCGTCCCCGGCAACTCCGCCTCGAGCAGGTCGCACTGGAACCCGTAGCGCGACGGCAGAAAGAAGCGTTCATCGGTCTCCAGCCGGAGCGTCGCGGAGGCGCCCGGGATCCAGGCGCTCCAGAAGTTGTACAGCGGAAAGTTGTAGAACAGCCAGCTGATCTCCTGCCTGAGCTCCCCTCCCGAACCCAGAATCTGCAGCACATCCAGCACATCCAGCTCGACCTGACTGAAGCGCACCCGGAACCGGAGGCTCCCCGGCGGCGCCGACACACTCCAGCTGGCCGTATAGTTGTCCGGGCAGGGATGAGGCGTGCCGATGCCGAGCGGCTGGGTCTGGCTGGCCGCCGCCAGCACGCGTCCGGAGACGGCGCCTCCCACGAGGACCGTGTCCACCGCCGACCGGGGCAAGAGCTGCGGAGCCGGAAGGCCGCTTGTGCTGCCGAGCGAACTGATCCCCGTGACTCTGACCGGGGCGCCGACCGGCGGCACGGGGGCGGTCCCCGCGAGGACGCGAAGCCCTCCCCCGCCGGATGGGCCGGCCGCCCCGGACCCGTCGTCGACGGTGAAGGCGCCTTCCTCCGCCGCTGTGACCCTGCCGGCCACCGTGACCAGCAGACCGACGTTGTTCAGGCCCACACCGCCGGCGGCGCCGCGCTGACCCGCACCCGTTACCGGGTCGAACAGCCAGTCCCCGCCTCCCACATCCCGGGTCCGCAGGAAGACCGGCCTCGCCGCGGCCTCTCCCGCCCGCGAAACGGAACCCGCCTGCAGGAAGCGCTCCCCCGTCGGCAGAGTGCCCATCACCCCGGACACAGCGACCAGGTCTCCCGGCGCCGCGCCGTGGTCCGTACGGTGAACCCTCAGCCCGCAGTACGAGCCCGGGGACTGAACATAGAAGACATCATCGAACACCGCCGTCACGCACACCCCCGCTACCGTAGCGGGGACCCCGTCGGCCTTCAGCTTCGCCAGCGCCACGGCGTCCGCCTGCACCGGCGCGGCTGCCAGCAGCGAGGTCAGCGCAACGGCCCAGCCCCGGAGAACCACCTTCACCACTCCTGTTACCTCCTTTCCGCGACCGGCAACGGCATGGAGACCCCTGCCATCACTGAACATCGTACGTCAACAGCACCTCGAAGCGGTCCGAGCCGGGGAAGCCCGCGACCACCTGGAGCGCGCCGGGCTGCGGGACGGCCGTCCCTTCGCTCCAGCCGTCCTTCGCCTCGAGGAACGTCCACTCGTCCCCGGACACTACGGCCACCTGGCCGGCTCCCTGGACCCGGATGCGGAAGCGGACAGGCTATCCCGCGCGCAGGGGACTGTGCACCGGCCCGTCCAGACAGACCGGGCGCCTGTAATACGCCTCGTATGCTTGCGGGTAAGCCTCCGGCCCTCCGGCTGCCTCCGCTAAGACGGAGTACTCGGCTGCCCATTCGTACGGACCGTCGCTTGCGCATTCCTTTGCGAACAGCCGCAGGCGGTAGGCGCCGGCGGCCGGCGGATTCACCAGAACTTCAGCGTCCCTCCCACGGCGCACGAACACCCGCGTGCCGGGAACTTCACTCTCCCCCGAATAAAGACGCGCCACCAGCGCCACACCCGCAGGCACGCCTACGGTCAGGCAGCCCGACCCTTTCAAAGAAACCCTGGCTTTCGGATGGCTGATCGCCCTGAGCCCGTAGCGGAAGAAGGGAGGACGGACCATCACGAGCTGCCGGTACTCCTCCCGCGAGAGCGGGCTGGACAGCAGCTGCCACCGGGGGTCTTCCGGGAAGTGGTCGAAGATGAACTCTTCCGGAGGCGTCAGAAAGTAGTGGGCGTTGAAAAACCGCCGGAACCGGCCGGATTCATCCAGATAGCCCGCCCCCCAGGTGCAGTCCACCAGGCGCCACCTGTCCCCAATTTTGACCGCGTTCCAGGCATGGTCCGGCTTCGAGGGAAGGCTGCCGTCGGCCCGGTATCCGAATCCTTTGGAGATCCCCCTGATCACCTCCGCCTGCAGCCCGGCCGCCCGGGCCAGAGCGGCGAAGAGAGAGGCATATCCCTCGCACGCGGCCAAACGCTGTCGAAGCACGTCCTCCGCCCCGAGGGAGGTCGCCGGAAGCGCTGCCGAGTAGGACACGTTCTCCGCGATCCACCGGAATATGGCCCGCGCCCGCTCCTCCTCCGATTCCAGTCCGTCCGTCAGGGACGCTGCCAGCGATGCCACTGATGCCTGAATCTGTGCCGGCCGGAGCCGGGAGAGCGCATCCGCCCGTGCGGAACGGTCCTTCGCCAGGCCTGCCGCCGTCTGCCAGCAGGCCGCGACGACCACCGCCGCCCGGACCACCGCCCGTCCCGAAAGCCTTCCCCCACCCTTCATCAAACTCACACTATCCGGTCCACACGGGGCCGCTCGACCGACCTCTTGTTGGACGCCTCTGTCTGACACTATTATACGACGGGGACGCGGCCGGAACGACCATCTCCGCCGCGTCCCCGGGCGCTTTCCCTTGGGCATCGAAGTCGGCGGCAGTCTTTTCGACAAAATGGTGCTACTGCTGCTCGTCGCAGCGGCAGTGGGCGCTGTCGCCATCCGTCTGCGCCAGCCCCTGCTGGTCGGCTTCATCGCGGTGGGGATTCTGGCCGGACCGAGCGGCCTCGGGTGGGTGGACAGATCCGATCAGATCCACCTGCTGGCGGAGCTGGGGCTCGCGCTCCTCCTCTTCGTGGTGGGCCTCAAACTGGACGTGAGCCTCATCAGGACGATGGGGCCCGTCGCCCTGGCGACCGGTCTCGGGCAGGTGGCGTTCACCACGGCCGGAGGCTACCTCATCTGCCGGGCCCTGGGGCTGCGGCCCCTCAGCGCGCTTTACGTCTCCGTGGCGTTGACCTTTTCCAGCACCATCATCATCGTCAAGCTGCTGTCCGACAAGCGCGAGACGGATTCCCTGCACGGGCGGATCGCCATCGGGTTCCTGATCGTCCAGGACGTCGTGGTGGTTCTGGCAATGATCGTGCTGTCGGCGTTCGGCGGCCACAGCGACATGCCGGTCTGGGCGCACATTCTCGGGATCGTCGCCAGGGGAGCGGCGCTCATCGCGGGCCTCGGCCTGCTTATGGTGTTCGTCATCCCCCGGGCTGTGGAGTTCCTGGCCCGCTCTTCGGAGCTCCTGGTCCTGGGCGCGATATCGTGGGCGGTGGCTCTGGCCGGCCTGTGCGAGTGGCTGGGCTTCAGCAAGGAGGTGGGGGCGTTTCTGGCCGGCATCTCGCTCGCCTCCACGCGCTACCGGGAGATCCTGGGGGCGAGACTGGTCAGTCTGCGCGACTTTTTGCTGCTGTTCTTCTTCATCGAGCTCGGGACGAAGCTGAATCTCGGACTGATCGGTAACCAGGTATGGAAGGCGGTCCCGCTGTCGCTGTTCGTGCTCATCGGAAACCCGCTCATCGTGATGGCCATCATGGGAGCTATGGGCTACCGGAGCCGCACCAGCTTTCTGGCGGGCCTGACCGTTGCGCAGATCAGCGAGTTCTCCCTCATCCTCGCGTCCCTGGGCTTCAGTCTGGGACACATCGACGAGGCTGATGTGGGCGTGGTCACGCTGGTGGGACTGGTGACCATTGGCCTGTCGACGTACATGATCCTCTACTCGCAGCAGCTCTACGGCATTGCCGGGCCCTACCTGCGGATCTTCGAGCGAAAAAACGCCTTCCGCGAGCAGGAGCTGGCAACGGAGGACGGGCAGGGGCTCGCCGCGGACACCATTCTGTTCGGCTGCGGACGATACGGGAGCGGCATCGCAAAGGAGCTGGAGCGGCGGGGACGCCGTCTCCTGGGGGTGGACTTCGACCCGCAGGCCGTGCGGGAATGGAACCGGATGGGGCGCCCGGCCCGTTTCGGGGACGCCCAGGACCCCGAATATCCGGCGACGCTGCCGCTTTCCGCGGCAAAATGGGTTGTGAGCGCCGTCCCGGCACGGGATGTGAACGTGGCACTGGCTCACAGCCTGAAAGCCCACGGCTACGACGGCAACCTTGCGCTGACCGCGCAGCGTCCCGAAGACACACCGGAGCTGTTAAAGGCTGGAGCACACGTGGTGCTCGAGCCGTTTTCCGACGCGGCCGCAGAGGCGGCCGATCTGCTGGAGGAAACGGAAGCCAGGGAGAAGCGAAGACGTATGGACGACGCAATCGCCAGACTCAAGGATCACTACATCGTCTGCGGATACGGGCGCATGGGCAAACAGATCGTCAAGGATCTGCGTGCCAACGGCATCCCCTATGTGGTGATCGAGTGGAACCCGGAGCAGATCCCCTCGCTCATCGAGCACGACGTGCTGTATATCGAAGGGAAAGCCACGGACGACGAGGTGCTCCACCGGGCCAACATCAGCCGCGCGAAAGGCCTGATCGCCGTCACCGCGACGGACGAGGAGAACGTGTTCATCGTGCTCACGGCGCGCGGACTCAATCCCAATCTCTACATCGTGGCACGGTCCATCCGGGAGGAGAACGAACAGAAGCTTAGGCGCGCGGGCGCCGACCGGGTGATGTCGCCCTACACTCTGGGAGGCAGGCGGATCGCGGCGGCGGTGATCAAGCCGCGGACGATGGACTTCCTGGATCTGGTGGTGCACAACGAGAGCGAGGATCTCGAGCTTGGAGATCTGCAAGTCGCGGAGGGGTGCCCGCTCGCAGGAAAGACGCTTCGCGAGGCGCGTGTGCGCCAGGAGTACGGCATAACGGTCCTGGCGATCAAACGAAACGGCGAAAAGGTCCACACCAACCCGGACCCGGATTTTGTCATCCAGCCCGGAGACGAGCTCATCGTCATGGGGCGCCCGGCCGACATCGACCGCACGGAGCAGGTGGTCTGCCGGAAAGGCTGAGGGTTTGACACGGGAATGCCGGGGGGCTAGAATCCCTGCAAACACTCCGGAGACCCACGAAGCCGGGAGCAAGGAAGCGATGCGACGATCCCGACTCTTCTCTGTCATCCCCTCTATCCTGCTGATCCTGGCAGCGCGCGCCGGTGAGAGCGCTGTCTCCGTTGAGGTTCGCCCGTCCGGGAAGGCCGCCGTCGTCTTCGTGAACAACGGGCCGGTGCTGTCGCTTCGCACGCCGAACGCGGGGCTGAACCCGGAGCAGCGGGCCTCCCTGGCCGCCCGCAGGATCGGCGACCTGGCGGCGCAGGGGCATCCGCCGTCGAAGATCCGTGCCGCCGCCGCGGGAAGGTCTGCCGCCCTGTACTGGGGGAGTCAGGTGCTGGCGTACGCCACGGCCGCCGAGGCGGCGGCCCAGTCCACAACCCCTGCGGCGCTTGCGCGCTCGTGGGCGCAGCAGCTCACCCGCCAGCTGACCCTCCCGCCGGTCCGCCTCCGCGAGCGTGAGCTGACCGTCCCTGTCGGGGAGGCCCGCCGGGCCGCCATCACGGGCAGCTCGAGAGGGCCTTTCCGTCTGGAGCTCGACCCGCCTGCGGCCGCGGAGGCGCGCATCGACCCGGCCGGGATGGTCTGGGTAATGGGCAGAAGCCCGGCGGCGGCAAGGCTCACGATCACATGTCCCGAAGGATCGGACTCCATTCCGGTCCGCGTGGCTCACTACGCCGGATCATTGAGCCAGCCCGTCCCGGTCGCCCGCGTGACGGGCCGCTCCGGGATCCCCGCCGAGGTGGTGGAAGAAGCCGTGCTCCGGGCCGCCCGGGCGGCCTGCGTTCTGCAGCCCGGAGCATTTGCGGTCGTCTCCGTGGACGGCAAGCCGCCGGCGATGCCTCAGGAGGCTACGTCCATTGGAGTGCCTGTGAACATCAAGTTGGATGGAGCGGGCTTTCTGACGGCGCGCACCCAGACGGCCGTAGAGGTCCAGCGGACCGCCCTGCCGCCCAGGGAGACGGAGCTGCTGCTTTACAGCAACTTCCCCGAGCAGGTGAAGACACCCCAGCCCCTGTATGCCGCGCTGCTCGAGGCGGGAAAGCCGACCCGGCTGCTCTACCATCACCAGAACGGGACCGGAGCGGACCTGAGGCTGAGCATCGTGCTGGCGAACATCTCCGACGAGCCTGCGGAAGTGCATCTTGTCGGTGCCAACGCGGGCCCGGTGCTGGACACCGTGCTGGTCGGCTACGCCGCTGGCGCCCGGTTTCTGCGGAACCTGGCTTCCGGGACCGGCTATATCGCCACGGTCCCAGCGCGCAGCCGGGTGGTGCTCTGGACGGCCGTGCTGAAGAAGATGGAGACCGCGAGCGGCATCATCGAAATGCGCCAGTTATCGGGAGCTCAGGATTCCATCGTGACGCGGGTGTTGAGCGAGCCCGCATCGGTCCGCCGGACGAGCTTCGACATCGCCGCCCTGGAGAACGGAGATGCCCCGCCGCGCGTCGTGACCCACCGCTATCCCAGCCCGGTGCGCAGGATCTCGGAGCGCTACGCCGCCGGTGACCGCTGGCTGTTCATCCGGGTCGGCAAGCACGCCATCCCGGACGACGGCGAGGAGCGGGTGCTCTACGGGAACTACGGCGTCTCATACAACATCGCGCTGACGCTGGAGAACCCCACGAACGAGCCGAGGGTGTTCCAGCTCCTGTTCGACCCGACCGCCGGGATCGCGGGGTTCGCTTCGCTGATCGATGGCCGGTTCGTCGGCAAGTCGCACGTCTCGGGCACCCGCGAGCATCCTCTGGTGAAATACAGGCTGGAACCGGGCGAACGCCGCGAAGTGCGCCTGACCACGGTCCCGCTGGCCGGCTCCAACTACCCGGCGACGATCGTGGTGCGCTCGTGAAGAGGTTGGAGCGTTCCCGGGCGCAGGCCGCCGGACTGCTCGTTGCGGCCGCCTGCCTTTTTCTGACTACGGAAGGACGCTGTGCCGTGAAGCAGACCGAAGCGACCCGGCTCGTGCACGAAGCCGGGGCCGAGGCCAGAATCCTGTGGGTGGATGCCACAGCCAACTTCGCCCGCCTGTGCACCCCCGAAGGCGTCCGGCAGCTGGTCAGCAGGTGCCGGGAGGCCGGCATCAACGCCCTTGTTGTCGATGTCAAGGATCTCACCGGCCGTGTGCTCTATGAAAGCCGGATCGCTCCGCGTCTGGAGGAATACGGCGGCGCGCGCAACGCTCCCGGGTTCGACCTTCTCCGGACGGCCTCCGGGGAATGCCGCGCCGCCGGCATTGCCATCTACGCGGCTATCAACGTTTTCGCGGAAGGCCGCAAGGCCGAAGGCGGCCCCGTGTTCGACAGGCCCGAATGGGAGGCCATCGTTCAGGATCCGGAGGCCTGGGTCGAGGCGGGCAGTGGGCCCGGCTATCCGGTCGCCCGGCTGAACAGCCGGGCTCCGGAGGGCCGTCTTGCCCTCTTCGAGGATCCCGCGGCAGCCGGGCAGCCCGCTCCAGGGGAGGTCCGTCTGCTGCTCGACCCGGAGACGGGGACCATCGCCACCGCGGGAGCAGAGCCGGCTCCGGGATCGCTGCTCCTGTCCGGGACGGGTGCGGCTGCTGAATGGCTGCGGAGCCTTTCGCCGGGCGGCCGGGCAGAGGTGGTCACCCGTCCGCGTTTCATCGCGGCGCGGCACGCCCAGGAGATGCACAACGCCATCTTTGTCAACCCGGCGAACCGCGAAGTGCGCGACTACGAGCTCTCCATCATCCGGGAGATCGTCGACAACTACGACATCGACGGCATCGTGCTGGACAGGATGCGCTATTCCGGCCTGAACGCGGACTTCAGCGAGGATTCGAGGCGGAGTTTCGAGAGCTGGCTCGGCAGCCGGGTCGAACGGTGGCCGGAGGATGTCCTGCTGATCCCCGCACTGCGGAATCAGCAGCCCGTATGGGGACCGCTGTTCCAGAAATGGCTTCACTGGCGGGCCCTGAACATCCGGACGTTCGCGCAGGAGGCTAGAGCGGTCATCAAGTCCGCGCGTCCGGAGCTCGAGATGGCGGTCTACGTGGGCTCGTGGTACTGGAGCTACTACCCGCTGGGCGTGAACTGGGCGTCGGACCGCTTCCGGCCTGCGGCTGCCTGGGCCACGCCGGACTATCACCGCACAGGATACGCCCCGCTGATGGATTGGATCACCACGGGCTGCTATTACCCGGCGGTCAGCCGGGAAGAGGCCTCCGCGCGGGGCGTGAGCCAGGCGGCCACGGTCCAGGCGGCGGCCGAGGGGTCGGCCCACGTGATCGGGAACGCAAGCTTCTTCTACGCGGGACTGTACCTGCTGGACTACCGCAAAGACCCCGAACAGTTCATCCGGGCCGTGGAGATGTGCCGCCGGGCCTCGCAGGGGGTGATGCTCTTCGACCTTGTCTACATCGAGGAGTACGGCTGGTGGGACATCCTGAAACAGCTGTTCGGGGGCGAGGTCCCTTCCCTGCCGCACAGAGTGCCCGAGCTGCGCAGGGCCCTCCATGAGGCGTATCTGCGCTCGTATTGAGATCGCCGCACTTCTGACTCTGGGCGCTGCCGGAATCTGCCATCCGGCAGAGGTCGTCCTTCAGCTTCGCATCGAGAACTCATCGGGAGGCCGGGTGCAGGCCCGGGCTGGCGCGGAGGGAGAGTGGGCCACCGTCGGCCGCGTCCTGCGACCGGCCACCGCGGCGGTCACGACGTTTCCGGCCGCGAGATACGCAGCGCCCGGCACTGTTGCGGCGATCGCCGTTCACGGCATCAGGATCCGCCTTCCGGCGGACGCCGGCGCCCTGCGGGGGATCAGCATCCAGCCGCGGGAGTTCGGCCACCTCCCCCACCGCTACGGCGGACACGTCCCCGGCCCTTCCGCCATCCTGACCGACATACCGGCCGGGACCGCCATCTTCCGCGAGCTGGCGCCGCTAGTGGGAGACACGGTGCGGCTGGAGCGGTCCGGGGCCGCCCGCGACATCCCTCCCGGCTGGCGCCCGTCGCCGGGCGACGTGTTGCGCATAGACAGCGTCGAGCCCGAAGATGCACCGCAGGAGATCGTGCTGGAGAACCGTCCCGGCGGCACCGTGGAGGCGGTCTTCAGAGACGGCTCGCGGAAGCGCGTGGCCAGGGTCATCCGTCCCGTGCGTGGGACCGGCCGGTTCGATGGAACGGCCTATACAGGCGCGGGAGCGCTGAACACAAACCATGGAGGAGTGATCACCATCTCCACGGCCCCGGCCCTCCGGCCGGAGGACGAGGGACGGCCGCCGGAATGCCGCGGCGGGTTTCAGATCATCCCGTCCGGCCACGCGCGCACCCAGCCGGTGATGCCTCAGAGCATGGTCGTGGCTCCCCTGGAGCAGGCTCGGCCTCTGGAAGGCCAGCCCCCTCTCTTCGCAGGCGTCCTGAGCCTGGGCGACGGCTCGCCGGTGGTGGAGATGCTCGCGCCGGGCGCTGGTTGGGTGCCCCTGCCCGCCATCGTGGGAAAGCACGACGACTCCTTCACGAAGGCGGGGCTTGCGCGGCTCGGAATCAGGGCCAAGGGCGATGCCGGGGCATTCCGCATCCTGCTGCGCGCGAGGGACAGGGACTTCCTCGCGTCGGCCGTCCGGGCCGCCGCCCGCACTCCGGAGGAACGGGCGGCGCCGGAGGACCCCCTTGTCTGGGAGATCCGGGGTGGAGTGCCGCCCGGGACAGCGTACGTCATCTTTTCCTCCGGGGAACGGACGCTGGCGATCAGCAACGTCCGGCCGTTCCGCCTCGCTTTGGACAGGGCGAGCGATGGGCAGGAACTGACCGCCACCTTCGTAAGCCCGGATGGCCGCCTGGCCGGCAGCCGGTCAGCCACGGTCGTGCGCTCCGGTGGCCGACTTGCCGTCCGCGAACGCAGCAGCTCCCTCTGAGGGAGCATCTGGCAGATTGACGGAACTGTGAGCCGGGGTTGACACTTCGTTGAGACTCCCCGGCTACAGTTATGGTCGGGCTGCTGGTCCGCGGCGTGCCGTGGGGGACTCGTCGTGGGCGGGCGGCCCCAGCCGGGGCGGAAGGTCATCGGCCGGTTTCTCTCCCACAGGACAGCAGGTGTCCCGCCCCGGCCTGTAAATCCCTCGAGGGCTCTTACGCTTGCCGTGGTTGACACCGCGCCGCGGCGGCCGCCATACTCCCGGTGTCGCCGCAGGCTTTCAAGATCCCGCCTTTCCCGGCGACCACCAATCCCTGCGAGGTACGAATCAAATGGCGAGGGCTGAGAAAGCTCTGGAGTTGACCGTCGCCGCGCCGAACCGGCCCGGTGAGCTTGCGAAGATCCTGAAGTCGCTCTCCGACAGAGGAGTGAACCTTCGGGCATACACGGCGTATGTGGACGGTGAGTTCGGCTACCTGAAAGCCGTCCCCTCCGATGCGGAGACCGCGAAGGAAGCTTTGAGCGCAGCCGGCTACCACTTCACGGAGAAGCAGGTCCTGCTGGTCACCACGGACGACACTGTCGGCGCAGCCGCAGCGGTCGCGGGGGCGATCGCCGGCGCCGGGCTAAGCGTGGGACATTCGCACGGCAGCTCGGCCGGAGGCTCTCAGGCTTTGCTGGTGTTCAACACCAACGACAACGACGCTGCGCTCCAGGCGATCAACGGTTAGACTCCCCGGTCCGGCGGGTTCCGGACCGTGATGCGCCCCACGGGAAGCCGGTCTTTCTCCGGCACGTCCGGTGACGGCGATTCCCGCCGCCGCTCCCCCTCCGAAGGCGGGGCGGCGGCTGATTCTGTACCGGAGAGCGAGCCGTCGCAGGCCGCACGGCTGACCGCGGGGGTTCAGCATGCGCCCGCGCGCCGGAGGCGCTCCGCCAGCTCTGGAGCGAGAGCGCGAAGCGCAAGGTCCCGGGCCGTGAGACCGTCCACTGTCCTCGCCCGCCTGTCGACTCCACGCTCAAGCAGCAACTCCACCAGCGGCTCGTCGCGGGCATGAGCCGCCCGGTGAAGGACGTTCCATCCTCTGACATCGCGCAGGTGCGGATCGGCCCCCCACCCAAGCAGCAGCTCCACGGTGCCGCGATGGCTGTTTGAGACAGCCAGGTGCAGCGGCGTGGCTCCGGAGGAGTTCCGCGCATCCACCGATGCGCCCCACTGGAGAAGCAGCGTGGCGCCGTCTTCGTCTCCCCTGGCAGCGCAGACGTGCAGAGGAGTCCACCCGTGCTCCGAGCGGCTATCGGGGTCTGCCCCGACCTCCAGCAGCAGGCGGGCCGCAGCCAGCTCTCCGCGCGATGCCGCGACGTGGAGCGGAGTCCAGCCGCCGTCCCCTTTCAGGTTCGCCACCGCGCGGGATTCGAACGTCCACGCCGCCAGAGCCGCCAGGTCACCCCGGGTGGCGGCCCCGCTCACCAGGTTCCAGATCCGCTCGTCTGCCGCGCTTGCCACTTCGCGTGTCTCTCCTGCAGCGACCCGGACAGCCAGCGGCTGACCGTCAGCACGATTATCGGACCTCCCGGGCGGCCTCTGCAGCGCCCAGTCCATCGGCGGCGGACCGTTCACACGCCGAGCGGCTGCGAATCCTCGTTCTGCAAACGGCGCAGCAGCACCATGAGAATCCCGAGATCGGCAGGAGTGATCCCCGGGATCCGGCCCGCCTGCCCGACGGTGGCGGGGCGCACCCGGGAGAGCTTGTCCCGTCCTTCCCGGGAAAGCGCCTGACAGCCCTGGTAGTCAAAATCGGGAGGGATGCGCATGTCCTCCAGTCCCCGCTTGCGCTCCACCTCATCGCGCTGCATCCGGATATAGCCCTCGTACTTGACCTCGATCTCCAGCTGCCGGGCGACGTCGCGAGGGACCGCGCTCAGCCCGTCGAACCGGGCGATCTCCTCCCAGGTGATGTCCGGCCTGCGCAGCGCGGCGGCCAGGGTCAGGCCCGTGTTGGAGGGAAGGCCCAGCTGACGTGCAAGATCCGCCGGAAGTCTCGTCCCCGTCAGTCGCCGCCTTTCGCGCTCGAGCAGCCTCTGGCGCTCCCGGAACACCTCCCAGCGCTCGTCGCTGACCAGACCCAGCTCGCGTCCCAGAGGGGTGAGGCGGCAATCCGCGTTGTCGTGCCTGAGCAGCAGACGGTGCTCGGCCCTGCTGGTGAGCAGCCGGTAGGGCTCGTCCACGCCCCGGGTGACCAGGTCATCGATCATGACCCCGATGTAGGCCTGTGAGCGGGACAGAACGAAGGGTGGACGGCCCTGCACCCTGAGAGCAGCGTTGATCCCGGCGATCAGCCCCTGCCCTGCAGCCTCCTCGTAGCCGGACGTCCCGTTGATCTGCCCGGCCAGAAAGAGACCGGACAGCCGTTTGGTCTCCAGAGTGGGATGCAGTTCCGTCGGAGGCACGAAGTCGTACTCCACCGCGTATCCGGGCAGCAGCATGACGCACTCCTCCAGTCCGGGGATGGTGCGCAGGAACTGGAGCTGGACCTCCTCCGGCAGGCTGGTGGACATTCCCTGAACGTAGATTGAGCGCGTGTCCCACCCTTCCTGCTCCAGGAACACCTGGTGACGCTCCCGGTGCGGAAACTTCACGATCTTGTCCTCGATGGACGGGCAGTAGCGGGGCCCGATGCCCTCGATGCGCCCCCCGTACATCGCGGAGCGATGCAGGTTGTCCAGGATGATCCGGCGGGTCTCCGCTGTCGTGGCGGTCATCCAGCAGGAGAGCAGCCCTTCGCGGCGGGCGAAACGGCTGAGGTAAGAGAACGCTCCTGCGTCAGGATCCGAAGGCTGCTCCTCGAGGCGGTCGAACAGCAGGCTCTCCCGGTCCACACGCGCCGTGGTGCCCGTCTTGAGGCGGCCGAGGGGAAACCCGAGCGACCTGAGCGACTCCGAAAGCTCCGTAGCGGGCTCCTCGCCCCGTCTTCCGGCGGGAGTCTGCTTCTCTCCGCAGTGACACAGGCCGTTCAGGAAGGTGCCCGTCGTGATGACGACCGCATCCGCTTCCAGGATGCGCCCGTTCACGAGCGCGACGCCCCTCACCCGGCCGTCCTCGCTCAGAACGGAGCCCACCTTGCCCTCGATCAGCGCCAGCCCCGGCTGAGACAGCAGAGTCTGCGCCATCTGACGGCGGTACAGGGCGGTATCGCACTGCACGCGCAGCGCCTGGACCGCAGGCCCCTTGCCGGTGTTCAGCATCCTGATGTGGGTGGTGGTCGCGTCGGCGTTCAGCGCCATCTGGCCGCCCAGGGCGTCCACCTCCCGCACCACCTGCCCTTTGGCCAGTCCCCCGATGCTGCAGTTGCAGGGCATCAGCGCAACCCGCCCGGCCGACAGCGTCACGACTGCCGTCGAGGCGCCCAGGCGCGCGGCGGCCAGGGCCGCCTCGCATCCGGCGTGCCCGGCCCCCACCACGACGACGTCGAAGCGCAGGTTTGCGCCGCCTGTTTCCTGACCCCGAGTCTCCATCCCGGTCCTTTCTCATTATACCGAAGGCTGCATCCGGAGGACGATTGACAGCAGGCGCGGATATGGCATATACTCCCCCGGACCCGCTTATTTTGCATTATTCAGGCGAAAGATGGCCGGTGCCGGGCCGGTTTTTCCGGCCCCATTCCGGCGGCGGGCTTTGAGTCATACTGCGGACAAGGAGGACCCCGACAATCAGCGTCACTGCAATGAGCGTGGGATTTGGCAACGCGGTGGTCAAGGAACGGATCATCGCGATTGTCAGCAGCGATTCGGCCCCGGTGCGAAGGGTCATCCAGGAAGCGCGGCGGACGGGCCGCCTGATCGACGCCACCCAGGGCCACCGTACCCGCAGCGTCATCTTTGCGGACAGCGGGCAGATCATCGTCTCAGGACTGGCACGGGAGACACTCACGAAGCGGCTGGGGCAGCCCGGTCCGGTGCACGACACTCCGGATGACGGAGCTCAGGACGCTTAACCGGCCGGGCGGGCTGATCGTCGTCCTTTCCGGTCCGTCGGGCGTCGGCAAAGACACCCTTCTGCAGCACTTTCTGAACACGACACCCGGCTGCGTCCGGCTGGTCACCTGCACCACACGTCCCCCGCGCCCCGACGAGCGGGACGGCGTGGACTATCAGTTCGTGAGCGTCGAGGAGTTCCGCCGCATGCAGGAAGCGGGGGAGCTCCTCGAAAGCGCAGAGGTCTTCGGGCATCATTACGGCTCTCCGCGGAAGTTCGTGGAGGAGAAGACCGCCAGGGGGCTGGACGTCATCCTCAGGATCGACGTCCAGGGCGGCGTCTCCGTCCGAAAGGCTGCGCCCGGTGCGGTGCTGGTGTTTCTGGCTCCGCCCTCTTTCGAAGAACTGGAGCGGCGCCTGCGGGGGC
>Ga0308405_1000026_pt1 | contig 124638 bp, 111 predicted proteins | sample HotsprSampleMS13_FD_203473 | JGI IMG/M metagenome (GOLD analysis project Ga0308405, IMG submission 203473) | Hot spring phototrophic mat microbial communities from Mushroom Spring, Yellowstone National Park, Wyoming, United States - 20060912_MS13 ...
CAACCCAGTAAGGCTTGATATAGGCAAGTATATTTTCTTTTATCTTTGTTTTGTAGTTTTCAATTTTATTATTAATTTCATTGGGTATCTTATCTAATAAATTATCAATAGCTTTTTCAATATCTTTTTGACAATTCACCGCTATCTCTTTAGCTTTTCCATAAGGAACTACTGCTAAAAATCTATTTGGAAAGTTCGCAATTGTAAGTTTTTCATAAGAATTCAAATTCTTTTTAAGTTTTTCATACCAATTTTCCTTTGCAAAACCCTCAAATTTATCATTAAATTTACCATTAAGCCATCTATCAACAAGCGGCTGGCCTAAAAGATTTGGGAAAATAATATGATCAGGCCCATAATCTTCCATTATTACTTCAATAGCTTTGTAAATCAAATACGAAAGTAAATAACTTCCAGCCCACAGGTCTGAAGTTTTCCTTGCCGTTGCTATAAAAGATTGAACAGGAGTAATCGTAAAAATCAAAAATGCTGGCTTATCAACATCAAGACAAGTGGCTATAGCTGAAGTCTGGACAAGATGGTCATATATAGAGTGGTTTGGTGCTCTTGAATCTGCTGGATGGGTATTTATCCATGAAAAAACTTCTGGTAAAAATCTCCAGAGAAATAGAAAAGAAAGTCTTGCTCTTTCCTCCTGATTTAAAAAATACATTTCTCCAAGCCTTTCAAAAAAGTTCTTCACTTCATCATGACTTGAGGGACACCCGATCTCACTAATATTTCCACAAAACGGATAAATATATGTTGCATCATCAAGAGAAACAGAAGAATATTTTTCAAATTCGTCTCTCTTATTTGCATCAGTTATATTTGGAGCAACAACAATCCTGGAAATCGTAGAGGCTAATATATCGGCATCGTGTATCTTATTATTATCTTTTAAATTTACCGATAGAATAAACCTGAATAAATCTTCAGCAACCTTTTCATGCCATTTATCTGCCTGAATTTCTTTTTGATGTTGAAGCTCTATCTTTTCTTTATTACCCATAGCCCATATTTTATGAACTGGATCATGCATTAAGGCTTTGAGTTTGAGAATGAAGTTACTCATTATTAACCTCCTAATTTAGGTAAATCATTGATAAGATAATTTTTAGCTTGTTCAAATTTTTCTTCATTAATCGTTATAAATATTTCATTGTCCTCTTTCTTTAATTTAATAGAATTATATTCAAAACCTGCATGGGCAAAAAAGTTTCTTTTATCAATATCATTGTAATTTAATCCTTTCAATAATGAATAAATTTTATACATTTCATTTAATTCCTTAATTGAATGTTTAATCTCATCAATTTCATTATCAACTCTATTACTTTCTACTTGAAGTTTAGAAAATAGGTGATTTTTTAATTCTTTAATTTTACTTAATGATATATCATTATTTTGAGTAAAATTAAAAAAGTTTAATAAACTTGAAATTAAGTATGCTTTTAGTATATTATTAAAATTTTCACTAAACATATAATTTCTAGCTACTTTAATAATTTTATCATCAAAACTGATTGAAATTTTTTCTTCAAATTTTTCAATTAAACTGATGATAATTTTTTTCAATTCATCAGCATTTGGTAGTAAATACAAAATATAAACTGGCATTGAAAAATAAACAGAACCTAAAAATGCTAATAAACTATTTTTATCATATTTAATCTCTTTAAGTAAATCTCTTATAATTGGCCCTTCATTTTGTTGGTTTATTATAGGTTCAAGAGGTCTTTTGTCTGAATTGTACACCTCTATTTTTGGAAGTATTAAATTTTCTTCTATAATATTTATTGCCAAATCAGTTACCTTTTCATTTCTACCAATATAAGGATCTGAATTTAAAACAGTAAATTTAACTTCAAATAAAAAAGAAAATATACCAAGTATTTCTTTTAAGGCTCTATATGTAAGTATAGTTGTAAAATTGATACCATGAGTTGCATCAAAAATAACCTCAATTTTATCATATTTATTTTTACTATCTGTTAAAATCCAATCAATCAGAGCAAATACAAGTTCCTGGAAAAGTTTATAATAAAAATCCATTGCATTACCAGAAAATTTTATATTATTAAACTTGCCAAAACCATAAGAAACGATTACTTTATCAGGTGTAGATTTGAAATTTTTTTTACAAAAATCAATTATTATCTTTTCAGATTCTTTTTTTAATGTCTCATAATTAATATTTGCATTATCTTTTGATATGTTATTATCACTCAAAGTATCGCAAGCTACTATTATTGTTTTATCAGGTTTTTCAACATCTTTTAATAAAACTAAGGGATCTTTACTTTGAATAGTTTGATTTTTATAATGATATTCAACAATATCTTTCCAACACGCAGGATTACCCCAAGAACATATTAAAAACTTAAAATTTCTACTCATACTTCACTACCTCCCCTACTTTAAATTCATTGCTGTGGCTTTCCACCACAACAGCTCCATCGAGCCTGGGATCAAAAACTGCTATGGCTTTAGCTGGATGAAAATAGTGCACCATAAAAGCATAAAGCCATATTGGCCCTCGACCTGATAAAATTAATAGTTTATGAGAAATCCCTTCTTTTACTGGATCGGGCAACTTAATTTCTTTTAAATCCTCTGGCTCTAAATTCCTCTGTAGCTCAAACTCAAACAAAGCCATCTTCTCATTTTGCCTTATACTATACTTCAAAACTTCCATAACCCAACCTCGTCTTTGAACCTACTCCGTAAAATGATAATGCATCTTTTAAAATTTCATTAAAAAATGATCCATTTTTCTTTTCTTTAACTTTTTCTACTGGTAACTTCACTTTTTTGATTTTTTCTTCTTCATTTGAATTTTCAGTGACATTATTCGTAATTAAATATTTCTCTTTTCCCCTCACTATGAGTATCCCTTCCTTTTCTATTTTCTCCCATCTCCAATTATCAAACAAAACAACAAATCTAAACTTAACACCTTCCTTTACTGTTAAAAAGAATATTGGAGTTGGATTTTCCCAATCTCCAGGGGGAGTTTCACCTGTACTATCCCCATAATACTTACTGTAATGTGGATTCATTATATCAAGCTTAAATATTTTTTCATTATTGCATTCAGGATACACATCAAGAAATAAGAGTAAGCCCTTAAAATCTTGAGCACCAAAAAGGAGTTGATAGACAAGCATGTCTTCATTATCAATTGCTAACTCTCCGTAAAATTTCTTCTGAAAATTTTCAAGTTCATTTTCAGGGATACTTTTTCCCTCAACCAACTTCCAAAAAACCACCTGTCTGCAAACTCCTTTTAAACTACTTCCAGGTATATATGGAACGCCCCAGATGTGATGTAATGTCAAAGCAGTCTCTAGCACATGCGCCACACCAAGCCCACATACAAGAGGAGTGTCGGTTGACAGTAAATTATCATAAACAGTTTTATAATTATTCAAGCCAGTTTTGATCAATTCAATTGCCTTGCTAATAAAAGAAAAGTTCACAGAAGAAAATTTTTCAAAAGTATTTAGTAGATCTTTTTTTGAGTTTCTTTTTTCGAAAAAGTCAGTTTTTATAAACTTGTTTATTGCTAAAGTATTATTTTCTACTTTTTGAAAATTAATTCCATTATTTATATATAAAGAATTTATAAATTGACTACAATTATTCATCCTTATTTTCCCCCTTTATCTCAATTTCCACCATTCTCTTAAGCCAGTTAGCAAAGGCTATAGCCTCCATTGTTGCAAGTCTTAATGTAGAAAAATTGCAGCCCAGCAAATATTCTAACACATCTTTATTGTTTTCTGTAAAACCTTCTTGTTTTAACCATTCATTAATCGTATTATATACAGGCCTAGTTTCATCTTTTGATTTCAAAAATGCTAAAGTAGGGATCAATCCATTTGTTGTAATGAGAGCAGGCAATTTTTTTGCATTTGAAGCATATTTTTCTATTTTATCTTTTTTTTCTTTGTACAATTCTTTTATACCTTTCACTTCATTAAAAGCAAACCTTGCTCTCTCCTGATTTAATGTTTTCTGTCCTGGCATAAAAACCTCCTTTAATTATTTTTTTATGTTTTAACAATAACAAAACTCATAATAGCTGCACCTCTTGCAGTAGGGTTTGTTTATAATTGGTGGTGGAGTTTTTAAGCTAACTATAAAGCCTATCTCATCTAGAATAACTCGAATTCTTGATACATCTTCATCATCAAAAACTATTTTTTCTCTCCTTCTTATCTTTGGGTAATCAATTATCCCTTCAAGCTCAATTCCAATTTGCTTGAAATAATACAGATAATACTTAATTTGCCACAAATGAGCATCTTCTAAAGACTTCGATTTTTTTACCTCATGAATAATCCCATGCCTTGCATCCAACAAATCTACTTTAATGCCTTCAAGCTCTATTTCCTTTCGCTTGCGACTATAAGAACTTTCGTGAATAATCTTCCCAATATCCACAAGCTCACTTGTATGCTCCATAGATATATTCTTACTAAAAAGCCACAACTTTCGATGACAAATGTTATAATAGGCAACCTGCGTGCCTGTGATAATGGGTGAGGGCATAGGAGAGCCTCTATAAAAATTTAATCAATAATATTCTTATCATCTATTTCACCACTTCTAAATGTTAATCCTTTACCCTTTTTGGATTCTTCATCGAATTCATATTCAAGATCTGCAATATAAATATCTTCACAAAAGTATTCCTTAGATTTCACATAGTAAAATGGTACATCAACAGTATATGAATAAATTTCTTTCAGGGCATTATACTTGTTTTCAAGGGCTTCAATTTTTATTAATATAGTTTCCTTCTTTTCGTTGAGCTGATCTTTATTAGAATTATAAACATCTCGAGGAATTATTGTTATATTAAATATTTCTCGAAATTGTTCCTGAGCCTGTCTAAGTGTCTCTACTGGATTATAAATTTTACCTATGTTCCATATTTCATCTATAATACTCATTGCATTTTGGAAATTTTTCATATATGTAGAATCTTTAATATTGCTAAAAACAGCTTCTACCAAATTTATTTTGTCTGATTCTGATAAATCAAATGATTCATAATAATTATTATTAGTTTTTTCCATTAATTTTTCAAGCGATTTTTTATGTATTTCTTCGTCATAAACCTTCCCTATACCAGAACAATGATTTGAATTTTGGTTTGAATTTGGCGGATTTTCTTTGTCATAAACCTTCCTTATACCAGAACAATCCTTGGTAAATACAACTACATTTGGTTCAGTACTTTCATCAATTTTTAAAACTCCACTCCTATTAACTCTTCCCATCCTTTGAATTAAACTATCAATTGTTGACATCTCTGTATATAAGATATCAAAATCTACATCAAGAGAAGCTTCGGCAACCTGTGTTGTAATCCATATTCCATTTTCTGAGTTGTTAACTTGACTTTTGTTAGGAGCAAATTTTTTTATTTCCTCTTCAAGTATATTTCTATGCTTTTGAATAAACCTTGAATGCAAAAGGCCTTTGACAACATTTGGATTTTCTTTAATTAACTTATCATATACTTCTATTGCCCTATTAACAGTATTACATATTACTAATACTTTTTTACTTTCCGCCTGGTTAATAAGGTCTTCAACATTTAATATAGTATCTTCTCTAATAACACACTTATGCCGAATACCATTTAAAAAAAATTCTTTTTTTTCAAATCCATTTAAATCCTTTTCTAAAAAACTTGGAAATGTTGCTGTCATTATCAATATTTTACCGCCCAATTCTTTAATTGCCTGAATTCCCTTTACAACAAAAGCCAGCATTTTAGGATTATACATCTGAATTTCATCTACAACGATTCTTGAATATCCAAGCGTTGCATAAATCCTTTCAAATCCAGCATATTTAAAAACAAATGGAAAAAGTTGGTCTGGAGTACATATAGTTAAATGGTTTGAAAGATTTCTTGCTTCTTTATACTGCAATAATATGTGGTTAAAATCTAAATTTATTGCATCCGCTTCATCTCGATTGTTAATCTTTTGTTCCATAAGCCTGAACAATGAAGTAGAATGTAAAAGAGCCACATTGCTATAACCATATTTTAATTCATTTCCCTTTTTTTTTGTAGTAAATCTATCATAAATGGCATTAATAGAAGCACGCAAAGGTAATACAAAAAAACCTTTATCCTTTCCGATATACAAAGCTCCAGCCTCTGTTTTTCCCATCCCGGTGGAAGCAATTACTATAATATTTTTATCTCTATTTACTGATATATACTTTTGTAATCTATTAAGTTGTAATCTATTAAGTTTGGTTATTTTTTTAGTTATTATATCTTTTAAATCTTTAATACTATCCCCTTCTACAGCCATTTCACCTGAAGCTGTAAAATCAAGCCTATGAAGTAATCCTTTTACAAATACAAGGAGATTAAATAATTCTTTATCTTTAGGCTTTAAATAAACAGCCGGATCAATATAATTCCAGAATTTAAGATTTAAGCTAGGAGTTATTCCTGTAAGACTTCTTACAGGATGGAAAATATAATTCCAGAATTTAAGATTTAAGCTCTTTTGAAATCTTTTAAAATCTTTTTCAGCAATTTCATCAATTATCTTTTTATAAGTAGTTTTATCTATCCATTTATCATGATGATATGCAATCGCCTGAAAAATAACTTTCTTAACAGAATTTCTATCATCTTCATTATTAAGTTTCTGTTCATTATTAAGTTTCTGGAATACTGACTCTAAAACTTTATCTGTAACAAAACATATTGATAAAAAATTATGTCCAACCTCTGGTAAATCAAAAAGTTCATAAGGCTCGCTAAGTTTTTTATTCTTAGCAATTATTTTCTTTTGAAAATTAGAATGTAATTTCCCATAATCATGGTACTCAACTACTAATCTTAATATATCCCAAAATACCTTCTTATATTTCTTTGGAACTTTTTTCTCTATTTTACCGCCATATATCCTCTTTAGATTTTTCAACCTTTCTATTAATTTATCCGTATGAACTCTTATAGTTTCACCACTACTTTTTGCATATGCTTTTTCCAAGGCCTCTTCTAAATCCATACTGGATCTCCTTCTTTATCTAATTTTATTTTTCCAGACTCAATAATTATAGGTGCCTCAATGTACCTAACATCAATCAGTTCTGTAAAAATTCTAAATCCATCTTTTATTTCCCAAAAAGAAGGTAAGCGAAAAGGAACCCCATTTATCTCAAAATTATCACAAATGTTTGATGGAACATAAGCATTGTAATTAACAATAATCGACTTATCAAATTTAGAAATATCTTTTTCTTCTACTTCAACCTCTCTTATTTCTTCAATTCTTATAATATCCTCTCTTCTTCCTAAAGAAAGATATTCTGATGGTTTTTCAAGAGCATTTTTGATTTCATCATTTATGTTAGAGTAAATGTGTATCACAAGTCTTATATTATGTAATGTAGGAACCTGAATAGGTTTTTTTTCTTTACCATCCTCTCCATATTTTACAGCATTCCAGTAGTCCCTGTATAAAGATTCAAAAGTTCCCTGAATAGAAAATTCTATTTTATCCCCTTCTTTATATTTTCTCCCCATAGCGGTATACGCCATTCCCCTTAAATTTGAATATGTAGGCAATGGAAAAGTATCAATTCCTTTCAGAGAAAATGGGGTCTTATAGCAAGCTTTTGGCTGAAATATTTTGACTTTTAGATATTTTTCCGAACACATTTTGACCTCTTATTCAATGTTATCAACACAGAGGGTAATGGTATCCAAAAATTCTCTTAAATTTTGTTTTATATTGTTGTTGTTATTAAATAAGTTTTCAGAATCTTTTATTTCAACCTGATTACAATGATGAATGTATGTTTTTCCCTTTATCTTATAAGTATTTAAAATTTTTTCAATATCTTTTCCCTCAACAATTAAGTTATTATTTTTTTCATAAAACCTTATAGCATTATGGAAAAAAGGCTGCTTTACATCATACACACCACCTATTACAAAAACAGGCGTTAGGTTTTCAACTCTACCTTTAATTTTTCTATGAAGCCATAGCAAAACAATTTCAAGAAGACTTTTTATTCTTTTTTTCTTTTCATCAAGAGTTATTACTCTTTTCCAGGATTTCACTATTTTACCCGAATTATCAGTTTCTTCAATTTCTACTGCCCCAATCTGGTCAAGGTCAATGTTTAAGGTATAAGTGTAGTATGAATAGTGTTCTTCTGGAAAAACAAGTGATTGTTCTTTTTGTCCAGCCGTATATTGGATATATCTATTGTAAGCGTCTATATCGTTTAAAAGGTTAGTATCATAGGAAAATTCAGAAATAGAATACCCATTTGTAAACCTCACTGGTTGTGTTCTTTTGAGCCTTTCTGTTTCTATTTTAACCTTATTTCCATCAACTTTATAATACCCATTTTTATCTTTTTTACCACCAATTCCTTCTATATCTGCAAACATACCACCAAACAAGTCAAATTCTTCAAAATTTTTCACCATATTTTCATAGAATATACTATATTTAAAGTTATTATTTTCCACACAACCTTTAATTACAGCAACAACACTCTGATCCATCAAATACCACCCAAACGATTCTCTCCCTATCCTTTTTACATCATATTTGATAGCCTTATCAGAAAAATAGGTAATCAAACTTTTGGGGTGTCCAGTATTTTGAGTGAGTTTTTTGAGTGTAGAGATATTACCAATGGTTTCTCCATAGTTTAAACTGTGTGCTTTGTGTGTAACTATTGTTAAAGTTATTGCTTTCATTTTATTCCTCCTCTTGTTCTGTATTTTCAATATTTTCAACTTCTTCAGATTGATCATTTTGATCATTCTTGGTTTCTGAAGAAGATTTAAATTCATTATAAGAATTAAGTCCTAATAAAAATGCATAACCTATCTGACTCAAAGAACTTTTGTCTTTCAAGACATTGACAAAAAATTGAGGTATTTGCCTTTTCTCAAAATTTTGATAAAATCTAATAAGCTGATAAGAAAGATCTCCTGAATCCTGCCTTCTTAAAGCCTCTAAAAACTTATAAGTAAACCTTTCGATAGTTTTTTTTGAACTTTCTCCTTGAATTCCAAATAATATATTTCGCAAGTCTTTACCTTCTTCAAAGGCTTTGTCAATAAAATTATTTTCCATAATTTTCTACCTCCTTTTGAAATTTTAAAAAAAACAATAAATCTTTTATATTATTTATTCCTTTTCTTCCTATAAGTAATAATTTCCCTTGAATGTATTTTTCTAATTTACTTTCTTTAACTTTTATTTTTTCTTTGGTTAAAAATCCATAAAATATAGTATCTACAAAACTATAAAGAGGCTTTCTTTCATAAACATAATAGAGAAAAATATCATAAACTTCTTTTAAACTATTTGGATAAGCCTGTATCATCTTCCTCATAGCATTTGCAACATCTTCTGAAATATTCATAGTATAAACATCAAAAGTATTTTGCTCTCCTTCAAGTTTTATAATAGATATATTTTGTATTGACCATTTTGCTTTAATTTCCTCTGTATGTTTTAAGATCTCTATAATTGAATTTTGAATTATTTTTTCATCAGAATTACTTTGATTTGAAAACCATTTATTCCAGACATCATTTATTTTCATTACTTCTTTTATAGAAGCAGGAGCATTTATAAAGTAGTAGCTATTTCCAACTTTTGAGAAAGCAAAAGCCGCACAGTATATTATTAACTCACAGGGAAGGCATAAAAATAGATTTGATTTTCCCTCCCAGAACATATTTTGAAATTTATCTGGGCTTGCACCTAAAGGTGTAAAATGAACTTCATCAAGAATAACTTGCTTATTCTCTCTTAAAATGGCATTTCTTTCATTTCTTTCATTTCTTTCATTTCTTTCATTGCAGAAAAAACACTTTAAGTTATTGTTATCACTCTTATTATTTATAATTTTGTTTATTTCATTATTTATAGTTTCTTTTAATTTTTCTGTTTTATTTAATATTTCTCTTAATTTTTTAGAAAGTTCTATTTTTTCATTATCTGTTGTATTTTCCCAACTATTTTCTATTTCTTGAAAAATTTCATTCGCTTTCTTAACATCTTCAAATGACAAAAATTTATTTTGAGGTAGTTGGTTTTCTTTTTTTAATATTTTATTAATCTTAGTTAGTAAAGATCTATTATCTTTAACATATCCTTGATATTTTTCAGCTATTTCATCCTTTCTTGAATCTTTTTCATTTCCCCATAGCCATAACAAAGTATCTTTTATTCCTTTTTGCCAGATTTGCGCTAAAAAAGAGTTGTTATAAAACTCTTTAACTAACCCGTAATTATTACTTAATGAAGTTAAATATTCAGAGTATAAACCTCTGAAATCCCCTCTTAAAAAACCTTCATCTATTTCTAAGAAATTTTTATCATTATTAACTACTACCTTGCCATTTAGATATATAAGATTTCCAGGCTTATCATCCTCACAACCATTACAGTTCTTTTCAACAACCTTCAAAAACCCTATTATTCCTGCCATCATAAGCCAGTTTGATGGATAAATTTTAATCTCAGGCATTTTAATCCTCCATACACCAATTTTCTGGATTATCAAAAATATATTTTCTAATCCTGCCAATGTAGCTATTATTTCTTATAATGTGATCATGGTAAGAATGAAGCCAGCCAAAATCATAATCTTTATAGCTTCTTCTAATTTCCTTCACCACGGCCTCCTTGTAGGATTTAATCACCTTCGACAGCAAGCCATAATTTCTCTTTTGCCCGCCATCCGATTGCAAAGAAGGAGCACGAAAGGGGAAAGGCTCTTCTTTGCAAGGGCGAAGCCTTGAGGAGCTTGCTCCTTCTCCGCAATCGGATGGCGGCTCTTTTTCCAGAATCACAATTATCCCGTGCACATGATCTGGCATAACAACAAAAGCATCAATTTCCACATTATTATAATGCTCTGGAATTTCAAGCCAGAATTTCCGGGCTATAAGTCCATATTCATTTAGGTTCACAATGCCATTAACAACCTCTCCCAGGATATTCCCTTTTTTATTGGTGCATAAAGTCACAAAATAGACACCGGGATTTGAGTAATTATAATTTTTCAACCTCCCAAGAACGCTTCTTTTTAAACTCACTCCACCACCTCCAGCATACCAAACCCCTCACTCCGACGAGCACCAATCCCTATATCATAGATAAGTTTCAACACCTCTGGATAGGCTTGAATCCTGACAAAACCTTTCATTGCTGGAAGTGTCATTGTAAATTTACTTTCTTTTGAGCCATGCTTTGCTGGCGATAGAGAAATTTTCTCAAGTGTAATCATTAAGTTATTTTCATCATAATCAAAACTTAAATACCTTTTTACAAGACTTACAATATTTTTTTTCAAAGAATCTATAACATTATCTTTACTAACTCCTTTTTTTGCATATTTAAATTCTTTCTGATCTATGAGATCTTGCGGCACAAGATAATAATCTCCATCCTCTGTATCCCTCACAAGAAACGGAGATAGCGTTTTAAAAGTAACTGTTTCCTTATCAAACCTTCTTTCTGGAGAAAGAAAAAAGTGCTTAACTTCCTTTATATTTTGCCCAAAAAGAACATAATCTTTTACCTTATTAAGCCCATTATAAACCCTCATCAGAAATTCATAGTCATTTGTAGAAAAAAAGAAGCTAAAGAATTCACCTTTAAGTCTTTGGACTCCATTTTCACTTTCTATAGGGAAATAAGCCGAGAATGTAAATGGTTTTTGTGTATTTCCGCTATACATATTTTCAAAAAAATCTTCCCCATCACTCCCACTTTTTTTGAAAGCCTCTTTAATCATTGAAAGCAGGTATCTTCTATAGTCTGGTGGAACAACAGCCTGCTGCGGCCTTTCTAAAAATACTTTACAGGAAAAACGCATACTTTTTTCCTTCTTTACATGATTTTAATTGTATACCCATTTTGTTATCATGTCAAGTATTTTCAAGAAAAATTTTTTCTCCCATATACCAAAAAGTCCCTCTGGTCGTGTTTTCTTAGCTTTCTTTGTCTGGGCAGCAAAAGCTTGCCAAAAACGCCCCCTCTGACCTTGTCTCTATTTTCCAGGCTACACAAAAAGTCCAAATAGATGAAACAAGGGAAGAGCTCCCAAACGTAACCCTCCCCAAAAACTTGAATTGTTCTCCTCTCAAATGAACCCTTGAGAGCTTATATCTCCACCACAAGAGGTTCAGAGGGTATCTCAACACTCCCTGAGAGGGAAACCATTTTTTCAGTGAAGCACTCCCTTCCCTTAAGAGCAAAGGGGATTTCCACCTCGCCTCGCCTATTCTCAAGATTGAGCAAAGCCACATATTGCGATGCACCACGCCGCTCAATCCATACCACACCATGACGAAGAAGCTTAATAGAAAAATGCTCAGCGTTAGATTTTATCTTCTGAGTGAGAGAAAAACACCGCCCAAACCACCCAGCAAAATCGGTATTCTTCGTCTCATTGTCGATGGGGGACTTCTCAAAAAGAAAGGGTGTCGTCGATAGAGCATACTCCTGCCCCATATACACGAAGGTCACACCCGGCAAAAGTTGATAAAAAACCGTCCACTGCCGAAGCTGGGACAAGTCAGAGAACCTCCAGGCAGCGCGCCTCTGATCATGATTCTCAAGAAAACGAGCCTTTGTTACCCCTTCAGGATAGCTTGTCTGTTGTGTGTAGAGATAGTCAACAAAAAAATCGAGGGTTTTCTTGCCAGCCCAGTATGCCTCAAGTCGCTCAAATCCATCATAATCATAGGTGAGATCAAAGGCCTGTTGAAGCTCTGGACCACTATGACACCGATACCCCTTCTCCCGAACACGAAAAAGAAATCCCGGATGCACCTGCTCAGCAAGCCAGAGAAGAGGATAACGCTCACTCCCATCGGATTGAATACCATTCACCTTGCTTCGAGCATACTTCCAAAATTCAAGGGGGACAAGAGAGGCAACATCACAGCGAAAACCATCAACCCCCTCGTCTCTCCACTGAATAAGGGTATCAACCAGCTCATCCCACAACGCAGGAGAAGAAGAAAAATCCAAGTCAATCACATCACTCCAATCATCAAACTTTCTCAAAAAGTTTCCCTTTTTATCACGAAGATACCACTCAGGATGCGTCTTGGCAAGCTCGGCATCAGGCGATGTATGATTGTAAACAACATCAATCATCACTTTGAGACCCAAATCATGGGCATGCTTCACAAAACGACGAAAGTCATCAATCGTCCCCAATTCTGGATTGATTTCACGATAGTTCTGTATGGCATAGGGACTCCCAAGCGTGCCCTTTCGAGCCACTCTTCCAATGGGATGAAGAGGCGTAAGATAAACCCACTCAAACCCCATGTTCTTGATACCTTCAAGAAAAGGAATCGCCGCCTCAAAAGTTCCTTCCCTGGTAAAATTACGAAGAAATATCTGGTAAATACTCGTATTTTCTGAAACCATACACAACTCCTCACGAGAATATTATATCCATCGAAAAAAGAAAAATCAATTTTTCCCCCTCTGAGACAAACAAAAAACTCTACTCTTACCTTGTCTCAGTTTTTCCACACTACAAAAAAAGTCCAGATGAAACAAGGGAAGAGGATCTTATCTCAAGGTGCAATAAATGAGGAAGAGAGATCAGATTCGCTCTCTCCTTATCTCAGTTCCCCCCATGGGGAAAACAAGCTAAAAACAAAAAAAAAACAGCTCCCAAACGTAACCCTACCTAAAACTTGAATTTTTCTCCCCTCGAAGGTATAATAAGTAGGGAATAACCATTCAAGAAAGATTTAGGGAGGTTTCTCATGAAGAAAGTTGCTTTTTTTGTTCTTTTCTTCGTAGTTGGTATGATGTGGGGAGAGGAAACACTTGCCTTTACTCAAAAAACCACACTGACCAGTGATTTTCTTGAGTATGGGATCGGTGTTGCTTTTCCCTGGGACACAGGAACAAGCTTTTGGACAAAACTCTGCTATGGTAAGGCTATCGATCAAGCCCTCTCCATCGAAGGCAGCATAGATTATTACTATGCCAACCGATCTGAAAAGCTCAGCAACACCACGAGTGGAGGGGTTTCCACAACCGTGCTTGAAAGCGATGTTCACATCCATCAGTTGAAGCTTCTGGGTGGGGTAAGGGTGGCTCTCCCCTGGATTTCTTTCGATCCTTTCAACTTTTTTGCTCAGTTCAATATGGGGTACTCCATTCTCTGGAGTTTCTACTCAAGTCTCCAAAGCGATCAGCAACTCTACTTTTATGCAGGGGACTTTATAAGCTTTCAGATTATGCCCGGCGTGCTCATCCCCCTCGGTGAAAAGTCCCAGCTCACCCTTGGCGTCAATCTGGACATTGCCAGTGTAAGTCGAAGCACCCCTCTCGAAAACTACACCATCAAAGAAAAGATCAACCTTTCAGGTATAGGAATTCTTGCAAGCATAGGGTTCAAGTGGTAAAATGAAGAGGACAAACATCATACTCGGAAGTTTATTTATTATTGTAGGGGGGATTTTTCTCACCAGTAGCCTTGTTTCCTCCCTCTCTCTGGGCGTTCTTTGGCCTCTTTTTCTCCTTATTCCTATCGTTTCCCTTTTGGCGCCCGTCTCCTCACAAAAAGATCTAGCAGGAGTGATCTTTTGGGTTGTCTATTTGGCCTACCTCATGGTATTCTTCCTTGTGTTGAATACAACAGGATGGGAGAGAATGGAAACTCTTTGGCCGCATTTTCTTCTGGCTGCGGCTTGTGGATTTTTTGCTGAGTTTCTACTCTCCCTTGATGCAGGCAAACTCTGGCCTATGGGAATTGTGGGGGGTATTGGTATCTACTTTCTCTTTCCCCGTTTTCCACTGCACTTGGTAGCAGGTGTGCTTCTCATCCTCTGGGGAATATGGATACTCTTTACCTCACTCTTTCCAAAAAAGACCCCAAAATCCTAAGAAAAAATCACAGAGAGGTAAAACGATATGCTTGGTTTGTTATTTCTCATTGTTGGACTGCTCGCTCTTATTAAAGGTGGAGACTGGCTAGTCGACGGGAGTGTTGGCATAGCCAAAAACTTTCGTGTGCCTGAGATTGTCATCGGTTTGACACTCGTTGCCTTTGGTACTTCTGCACCAGAACTTCTCGTAAACATTTTTGCAGCCATTCAAGGTAAAGGAGATATCGCTCTCGGTAATGTTTTGGGAAGCAACATAGTGAACATTACCCTCATCCTCGGCGTAAGCCTCCTTTTCCGCGATCTCTTGATCAAAAAGACCACAACTGCATTTGAAGTCCCATTGGTAATTATATCAGCTTTTCTTCTCATTGTTCTCTTAGGCGATCAGTGGCTCGATGGCAGGGGAGTCGTTGAGCTCAGTCGCAGTGATGGCATTGTGCTTCTTCTCTTTTTTGTCATTTTTCTCATCTACAATGGATTTCTCGCTGTCAAAGAAGGCTTCGAAAGTACCGAAGAGCACAAAATCCTCTCTCTCCCCCTCTCGTTTCTTTTGTTTTTTGTGGGGTTGGCTCTTCTCATCGTGGGAGGAAAAATCACGGTAGAGGGAGCCGTTATGTTTGCACGCTTCCTTGGCGTACCCGAACGCATTATTGCTCTTACCATCGTTGCCGTAGGAACAGGCCTCCCCGAAATGGTAACATCCATTATGGCTGCCCGCAAAAATAGCTCCGATATTGCTATAGGAAATGTCATGGGATCCAATCTCTTTAATGTCTTTTTCATCCTCGGCGTATCGGGTCTTATCCAGCCACTTGCTGTTTCAAGCAGTATGCAAAGTGATCTTGTTGTCAACCTCATCGTTTCTCTTGTATGCTGGGTTCTCTTCCTCCTCGGTCGTGGAAAGATCTCCCGCAAGAGTGGTTTTGTTCTCGTGGGGATGTATGTGCTCTACATCATTCAGATGGTTGTGCGGCTATGATGGTACTCATAGCCGCCCTCATTGGCGTAGTCGGAGGGATCTTAAGTGGGCTTTTAGGGATTGGTGGGGCAATTTTTATTATCCCTGCGCTGGTGTTCATCCTTGGTTTTGATCAGAAACTCGCTCAGGGAACCACTCTGCTCCTCATGCTTCCTCCTGTAGGGTTGTTTGCCTTCCTCGAGTACTACAAAAATGGCTACGTGAATCTAAAAGTAGGGCTTTTTATGGCTGCCTTTTTTGTGATCGGGGCATGGATAGGAGCAAAAATCGCCATCAACATAGACATGAATGTTATCCGTAAAGCCTTTGCTATTTTTCTTGGGTTTGTCGCCGTAAAGCTCTTCTTGAGTTAATTCCTACCAAAAAAATAGAACTTCTCCTTTTGTTGACAAACTCTTTTCTTTTTCTTATACTATGGAAAAAGGAGAACGGGCTATGACCATTGATGTTAATGTTCTTTTTGAGATTCCCTATGGGCTTTATATTGTCACCGCAGAATATGAAAACCACATCAACGGATGTCTCATCAACACGCTGGGACAGGTAAACTCAGAACCCCCTACCTTTCAAGTAATCATCAACAAACTCAACCTGACGCATGATTATATTATGAAGTCAGGTCGTTTTGCGGCCACAATTCTTGACCAAAATGCCCCGTTTGAATTTTTGGGGAGGTTTGGGTTCAAATCAGGCCGTCAGTTTGACAAGATCGACAACACCCTTTCCATCTATCGAAGCCCTGAAAACATCCCAGTAGTGAAAGATTATGCCCTGAGCTATGTGAGTTGTGAGGTTTTCAAAACCATCGATGTTGATACCCATACTATTTTCATTGGCAAACTCCTCTCCGCTGAAAAGTTTATAGAGGGAGTCCCCCTCACCTACCAATACTACCGCACCGTAAAAAAGGGGAAAACTGCCAAAAATGCCCCAACCTACATTCCACCCGAAAAACAAAATACCATTTTATCCAAGGAGGCCTCTATGGCCAAGTATGTCTGTGATGTCTGTGGTTACATCTATGATCCTGCTATTGGAGATCCTGATGGTGGCGTTGCACCGGGAACAGCCTTTGAAGCTATCCCCGATAGCTGGGTTTGTCCCGTCTGTGGTGCAGGAAAGGATCAATTTAGCAAGCTCTAACCGAAAGGTTCTTTTAGCCAAAGGCTAAAAGAACTGTTGTTATCGAGACAAGCTGCAAACAAGGAGGAAATATGTCTCTTCGTCAGATCAGTGATGAAATTTATGCCGTTGGAGGGATTGATTGGCACAGGAAAAGTTTTGATGAGCTCACCCCACTCCACGAAGGCACAACTTACAATAGCTACTACATTCAGGGAAGTGAAAAAAACGCCCTGATTGACACCATAGAACCAAAGATGATGCATGTGCTCCTCGAAAACCTTCGACGACTCAATGTCACAAAACTTGACTATGTTATTTCCAACCATGCAGAACAGGATCATTCGGGGAGTCTTCCCAAGATCCTCGAAATCTACCCCGAAGCCAAGCTCGTCACCAATGCCAAAGCCAAACCAATGCTTCAGGATCTGCTTCTCATCCCAGAGGATCGCTTCCTCGTCATCGAAGATAGGCAAACCCTCTCCCTTGGCAACCGCACGCTCGAGTTTATTCTTTTCCCTTGGGTACACTGGCCTGAAACCATGTTCACCTTTTTGCGAGAGGAAAGAATTCTTTTCTCTGGGGATCTTTTTGGATCTCACTACGCTTCAAGTGATGTTTTTGCATCGGCTCACGATGATTCCCTCTACGATGGAGCAAAGTGCTATTTTGCAGAGATTATGTATCCCTTCCGTCAAAATATAGCCGGTGGTTTTGAGAAAATCCTTGCCCTCAATCCCACCATGATTGCATCCACCCACGGTCCAGTGTATGATCGTGATCATGTCCAGAAGATCATCAAACTCTATCAGGAATGGACTTCGGGAAAGATGAGAAACAAGGTTGTTATCCCATTTATTTCCATGCATGGCAGCACAGAGGTTATGGTCAACTACCTCATTGACCGCCTCATCGATAGGGGAATTGAGGCTGTACCCTTTCACCTCTCCCATGTTGATGTAGGCCAACTCGCCATGGAACTCATCGATACCCCCACAGTGGTTGTTGGGGTCAGTGCTGTTTTGGGGGGGATGCATCCTGCCATGGCATACATCCTCTACTTCCTCAACCTCATGCGACCGGGTATCAAGCATGTGGGAATTGTAGCATCCTATGGCTGGGGATCAAAAATGCTCGAACAGATCCAGTCCTCCATCACCAATTACAAACCCGAGCTCTTTGACCCTATCCTTGTCAAAGGCTTCCCAAAGCAATCAGATTTTGAAAGCCTTGACAAACTAGCGGACACTATTCAAAAACGGCACTCCTCTCTTGGGCTCCAATAAAAGGGAGAAAAGAGTGACACTCAAACTTACAACCCAAGAGTGGGATGCACTCTCTCGATGGGCGGAAAAAACCATTCGTGGAGGACATTGGGGGGATGGAATGCTTCTCCTCGGTGAGGAAGAGAAGGTGCTCAAGCTCGTCTCAGAGAAACCAGTGGAATGGGAGCTCTCTCCCCTTGAACTCCGTGTACTTCGCTACTGGCTGGACAACAATCATCCCACAACCCCCGTTGAAAAAAAACTCGCTGAAAAAATTCTCTCCTTGGTGCCGTGATGAGTGAATATCTTCATTATCTCCGAAAACACTACCAAAAGTCTATCTCAGCCGAGGAAGAGTACGCCAAACTCGACTGGGAAGACAACTACAGCCACCTCAAGCGTTTTGAGATTCTTTTATCCCACATCAACCTCACCAACAAATCCCTCCTTGATGTTGGCTGCGGTGTAGGGAGTCTCTTGCGTTATCTCGAAAGCCACCGTGTCCCCTGTCAGTATAAAGGCATCGATATCCTCCCAGAGATGATTGACATAGCCAAAACCCTCTCTCCCCACGGAACATTTCTCCAAGGCAACCCCTTTGAGACCCCTATCTTCAAAGAGGGAGAGTTTGATGTGGTTTTTGCCTCTGGTATCTTTAACCTCTGCCCCAAAAACTCTTCTTTCACCCTCTACAATGGTGTGAAACACATGCTTGTGTGGGCAAGAGAGTATGTTGTTTTCAATGCCCTCCATGAGCGAAGCCCCCACAAAGAACTAACCTACTGTTATTACAACCCAGATGAAGTAGTTGTTTTTCTCGAAAAAATTTCCCCGAAGTTTGAAATCCAGCTCATTGACGACTACCTCATTAACGACTTCACCATCATTATCAGAACCAATATTTGACGCACGCCCGCAAAGCACTTATAATATTATCTACCAAAAAGGAGGAGCGTTTATGCCCTATCTTGGTGTGAACATTGACCATGTTGCCACGCTTCGACAGGTACGCCGCACCCAATACCCTGACCCTGTAGAGATTGCCCGTGTTGTTGAGAGAGCCGGGGCACATGGCATCACGGTTCATCTCCGAGAGGACAGACGCCACATACAAGAAGAAGATGTTCGCCGTCTACGCGCAGTGGTTAGCACGCTTCTCAACATGGAGTTGGCATTAAACGAAGAGATCATCAATATTGCCCTTGATATCAAACCCGATGAGGTATGCATCGTTCCAGAACGTCGGGCTGAACTCACAACAGAAGGTGGGCTTGATGTTGCCTCCCAAAAAGAAAAAATAACCCGTGCTGTAGAACGCTTCCACAAGGCGGGCATACGGGTGAGTCTCTTCATTGATCCGGACCCAATCCAAATACAAGCCGCTCACGAGGTTCAGGCACGCATCATCGAACTCCACACAGGAAAGTATGCCGAAGCCAAAGGAGAAGAACAAGACCACGAATGGCAACGCCTCGCAGACGCTGCCAAACTCGCCCACTCTCTTGGACTTCAGGTAAACGCTGGGCATGGCCTTCACTATACCAACACCGCTCGTATTGTGAGCATTCCTTACATTCACACCCTCAACATCGGCCATTCTATCATATCACGAGCACTCACCGTTGGCATCGAACAAGCTGTCAAAGAAATGCTTGCCATTATCCAACAAGGAAGTCCCCATGCTTGATGGTGTATGTTTGGGAGAGATTCTCATTGACATGACCCCTGTCGCCCAACCTCAAGGGATAAACTATGAACCCAACCCAGGAGGTGCTCCTGCTAATGTTGCTGTTGCCCTTGCTCGAATGGGAAAAAATGTGGGCTTCATCGGAACTGTGGGAAATGATTTCTTTGGAGAGCTTCTTCGGCATACCCTCGAATCCGCCACTATCTCCACAGAGTGCCTCTCCACAACGAGCAAAGCTCCCACAACCCTGGCTTTTGTCCATCTTGACGGCAACGGTGAGCGAAGTTTTTCTTTTTATCGGCAGCCGGGAGCAGATATGTTTCTCCAGTGGACAGAGAAAGAAAAACATCTCATCCAAAAAACAAAAATCCTCCACTGTGGTTCTCTCTCTATGACCACCCCGCATCTTGCCTCCCTCACCAAAAAAGCCATCCGTTATGCCAAAAAGCACAAAAAACTTATCTCCTTTGACCCCAATATCCGTTTCTCTCTTTGGAAAAAACCTTCCCATGCCCGAAAACGAATTCTCTCCATTCTTCACCTCATCTCCATCCTCAAGGCAAGCGAGGAGGAACTCCTCTTCCTTTCCCAAAAAAACACCGTAAACGAAGGGCTTCAGTGGATCAGACGTTTTTCCATCCCCCTGGTCGTAATCACTCGTGGAAAGAATGGCGTGATTGCCCAATCCCCTCATGGGCAACTTTACTGCAGTAGCTTTGATGTCCCCGTAGTAGATACCACAGGAGCGGGGGATGCCTTTGTTGGCGGTCTGCTGGCCAGACTCTCGGAGTTTGAAAATCCCCTTTCCCTCTCCCAGCAAGAACTTCTCTCCGTCCTCCAGTTTGCCTCAGCCGTGGCAGCCATCACCGTCTCTCGCCGAGGTGCTATCCCAGCCATACCTTCTCGCTCCGAAGTAGAACACTTCCTCACCTCCTACCAACGGTAGGCAAACATGGCACGTGTAGCCATCCTCGGAAGTGCCTTTAATCCTCCCCATCGTGGCCATATCCACCTCGTTGAAGTAGCCACACAAAGCCTCTGTCCCGACAAAGTGCTTCTTGTTCCTACAGCACACGCCCCACACAAGACTATCGAAGAAATCTGGGGATATGAAATTCGAGCACTCCTCGCAGGCATAGCTTTCTGTGTCTGGACACCAGAGGAAGTTGGCCAGCGTCTTGAAAGACTCAAAATCTTTGACAAACAAAATCTTGCCTCGCTTGTACAAAGCTACCAGGCATATTACACCCCTCACCCCGAACGAGTGCTCTGGGAATACGAAAAAGAACAAGGAGGCACTTCGTATACCATCGACACCCTGCGAGCCTACAAAAAGGCTTTTCCACAGAACAGTGTACTTCTCCTCATTGGTGCTGATCAGGCAAGTAGCTTTGAAACCTGGAAAGAATACAAAAAAATCTTTGAACTTGCAGAGGTATGGGTAGCCACTCGACAAGGAGAGTTTGTTTTCCCCCAGCTTCCCTTTCATTTTCTCCCATTTTTTGAAGAGAATATCTCGTCTTCTACCCTCAGAGAGGCATGGAAAAGGGGAGAAAACATGGAAAATCTTCTCCCCCCACCTGTAGGAAAACTCCTCAACGCTCTCCGTTCTATCCAATAAACCGAGCGTGAAGAACCTGGACAGCCTTGTCCACCAGATCCTTGCGCACAACAACGGAAATCTTAATCTCCGAGGTAGAAATCATTTCGATGTTAATATTGTGCTTTGCTAACTCTTCAAAAACGGCAGCGGCTACACCAAATGTTGTCTTCATACCAATTCCCACAACAGAAACAATGCCAATATTTTCATCATAGCTAACGTCGGTGGCATTCACCTCTTTCTTGAGTTCTTCCATCAGAGGTTTGGCATCCACAAGATCGGTATTCAAAATCGTAAAGGCAATTTCACTTTTCCCATCATGCCCCACCGATTGGACAATCATATTCACATTGATCTTTTTCTCAGCAAGACGCTTAAAAATCTGGGCTGCAATTCCCGGTTTGTCCGGCACTCCCTGAATACTTATTCGAACCTCATCATTCTTTTTGGCAATCCCGGAAACAACCATGTTTTCCATACCTTTATACTCCTTTACGATAAGTGTTCCTTCGTTCTCAACGAAGGTAGAAAGTACCCTCAGGGGTACATTGTACTTCATAGCAAACATCACCGAGCGATCATGCAACACCTTTGCACCAAGAGAAGCCAACTCAAGCATTTCATCAAAGGTGATCACATCATATTTTTTGGCATTGGGAACAATACGAGGATCAGCAGAGTACACACCATCAACATCTGTATAGATATCGCAGCGATCAGCCTTGAGGGCAGCTGCTACTGCCACAGCGGTAGTATCCGAACCACCTCGACCCAACGTGGTAATATTCAGGTTCTCATCCACACCCTGAAAGCCAGCCAGCACCACAATATAATCCTCATCGAGAGCCTTTCTGATACGAGTTGTATCAATGTCAAGAATTTTCGCCTTGGTATAGTCTGCTGTTGTCTTGATCCCAACCTGAAGGGCATTGAACGAAATAGCCTTCGCTCCTATATCATTGAGAGCAATAGCAAGAAGGGCTATTGAAATCTGTTCTCCTGTGGACACGAGCATATCCATTTCACGCTTGTTGGGATTCGAGGTAATCTGCTTGCCCAAGTTGATGAGATAGTCCGTGTTCCCACTCATGGCAGAAACCACAACCACAACCTGGTTGCCTTCTTCTTTGACCTTCTTCACCTTTTTGGCAACATTCTTGATCCTCTCAATATCACCCACGGAAGTGCCACCAAACTTTACAACAAGTAGTGCCACCGCTTTTCTCCTTACTTAAAAAGTAATGTTATTCTAAAGCAATACGCGAAATTTTTCAAACAAAAAAGCCCAAAAAGAGAATATTATCATGTGTTCAAAGGAATGCCGTTTTCGCCCACTCCAAAGCCAAGAGCCCCCCTATTGCATCAAATAAAAATCTACTTAAAATTGGCTTCATTGTTTCAAAACAAAATCTCGAGTAGATTTATTATGAAGCAATTCGCCACCTTGCATTTTTATCCTCTTCGTGGTATAATAGTTGGAAGGAAAAAGGAAGGGAGAATCATGGGAAAATCCCAACCCAAAACCATCATCGAATGGAACCGCTGGATCTATCGCATCCTCCGTCGTAAAAAAATCACTACTGAGGAGGCTACTCTTCTTGAAAAGCTCAGTGATTTTCTGGATGAATACCCCGACAATACTCCTCTGGAAAAGTGGCTCGGTTTCCTCTACCTCATTATGGAACAAGACAGGGAGGCTGAGCGCATTCTTTCCCGCATGAAAAGTCGCTTTCCTCAGGATAGCGAAATCCAAAATGCCCTCGCCTATCTTGCCATCCGCCGTGGCGAGACAGAAAAAGCGGTTACCCATCTTCTTGATGCCCTCTACACAGACGAAAACAACCCCAAACTCAAGCAAAACCTCAATCTTCTCCGTTCTTCTGAAAATCTGGAGGCGTGGTTGGCAACGCATCCGTGGCATGAGTTTGTCTTTTACTCCCTCCCCAAAGAAGACTGGTTCGCCCCCGACATAAGCGAAATCCTCTCCCATCCCATCGTACGTTGGGTGGTTGTTCTTCTCGTGCTGCTTCTTCTCGGCACTATCTTTTTCTTCCTCTATCCCAATCTCATAAATATCGCTCAGAAATACCAGCAGATACGATTCAGACAAACGGGCAGTCTCGTTGATTCCTACACCATCCAAGACATCGAAAAGCTCGTCGAAGAACGGCAAAAGTACTCCATCAAACTCACCGAAGAAGAAATCGGGAAAAAGTTCGAGATGATTAAAGACCTTCTCTATGAAGGCAAAAGAAACCAAGCTCTCATGCTCATCAACGAACTCCTCAACTCCAACGCAAGCGAACAGGTAAAGGAACACGTAAGAATTCTCCAAAGTTTTGTCCCCCTTCCCAACCCACAGAATATCGACTACAATCCATCCTGCCGAGATGTTTTGAAAACCCCCTTCCTCTACCAAGATGTTTCCATTTCATGGGTTGGCACCGTAGCCAACCTCTTCTTCAACCAACGGAAAGAAACATCCTTTGATCTTCTTATCAATTTCGTAGATGAAGCCACCGTTGAAGGTATCGCCACCATCAAGATGGAAGGCTTTGTCAGCGAACTCCGCAACGGAAGAAAGGTTCGTGTCTTCGGCAGAGTGGCAGGAGTACAGATAGACAACAAAGTCATCATTCTTGATCCCCAGATCCAGTATTTGGACAAATAACAATTCACCCCAAAGCGAGGAAGCCATGCCAAAATTTCTGATCGAAAATTACGGATGCCAAATGAATGTTAGTGAGACTGAAAGTCTTCGACAACTCCTTCAAAACGCCGGTTACAAGGAAACCAACGAACCATCCCAAGCCGATGTCGTCATCATCAACACCTGTTCCGTTCGTCTCACCGCCGAGGATCGCATCATCGGAAGGCTTGGCTTCTACCGAGGACTCCGAGAACAGCAAGGACATGATCCCTACCTCATCCTCATGGGATGCATGGCTCAGAATAGAGGAGAAGAAGTCCGCAACCTTTTCCCCGATGTGGTAAAAAGGGTATGGGGAACCTACCACAAAGACAAAATCCTCGAAGACCTCCACCTCCTCGAGAAGGGAAAAGACTTCTTAGAACTCAAAGACTACCATTTCCTTGATGCCGTACCCCAGTCGTCATCCCCATTTCGTGCCTATCTTCCCATCAGTCATGGGTGCAACAACTTCTGCAGTTACTGTATTGTCCCCATTGTACGCGGGCGCGAGGTGCATAGACCCTTTCAGGAGATTATTGATCAGGCACAGACCCTGCTTGAAAAAGGAGTTAAAGAGATTATCCTTCTCGGCCAGAATGTCAATAGCTACCACTACGACACAAAAAGATTCGAAGATGTCTTAGAAACGCTCGCAAGCAAACTCTCTGTTCCCCGTCTTTCCTTCCTCACTTCCCACCCAAAAGACTTCCGAAAATCCATGGCAGAGATCATCGCCAGCTTTCCAAACATCTCCCGTCTTGTTCATCTCCCTGTCCAGTCGGGCAACAATCGTATCCTTTCCCTCATGAACCGTTATTACACACGCGAACAATACCTTGAGAAGATCTCATGGCTACGAGCCATCCCCTCTTTGGAGATCAGCACCGATCTCATGGTCGGCTTTCCACAAGAAACAGAAGAAGAATTCCAAGACACCCTTTCCCTCGTCAAAGAAGTGAACTACCTCGAGGCATTCTGCTACTACTACAATCCTCGCCCCAACACAAAAGCAGCAGAGATGCCCGATACCCTCCCCGAAGAAACAAAACTCAAGCGCCTGGACATCCTCATAAAAACGCAGCGAAAGATACGAGAAAATCGACTCAAAGAATGGATAGGAAAACGCGACACCGTTCTCATCGAAAGCACCAGTAAAAGAGACAGAAACATCTTTTTCGGTATGTCAAACAGCGGAATCCCCACCTACATCCATGGAGCCCATGCGACATTAGGAGATATCATCACTGTTGAGTTTGAAGAACTCCGAGGAAGTGGGCTTGTCGCCCACCCTATCGGTTAATTCTTACAGGTTGAAATACCAATCAGCTTGTAGAGAGGACAAAAGCCAATCATCGATGTTACAATAAACACCACAGCAACAATCCCTGCAATCCACATCCAGATGCCAACCAGCACCTTAAAAGCAATGAGAGCAAGGAGAATGACAGCAACCGTCAATCGCACTACCCTGTCAATAGTTCCCATGTTCTTTTCCATATGAACCTCCTGGTTAGGTATACCCTATAATACACTTTTTGATGCTTTTCGTCAAATTATTTTGCAAGAGTATTCGTCGTCTCCTGCAAAAGCGGGGAAAGTTGGGTACCCCCACCCTGGACAATCCTTGGAACAAGCAGGAGAGCCATCTCAGAACGAACGGTTTCCTCCTTCTGATAGGAAAACAAAAGACCCAAAATAGGTATATCCCCCAGCAGGGGAACACCAACCTTCTTTTTCACCTTTTCGGTTTTGACAAGGCCTCCAATAAGCACGATATCTCCAGGTAAAGCAAGGACATCACACCGTAGCGAGGTTGTTTGTATACGGGGTGCCTGATAGTTCGGAAGAACATTCACAAAGTCAGCACTACTGAGTTCTACATAGATATTCATCCGAACCTGATTGGAGGGGGTTATCATTGGCTTAACGGTGAGTTTAATCCCCACATCGAGAAACTCAAGCGAGAGGTTATTCGTCCCAGAAAGATAGGGAACACGACTCCCAATGAGAATCGTTGACTCCCCCCGATTGATAGCCAAAACCTTGGGCTGAGAAATCACCTTCACATGATTCTTATCCAAGACAGCCTGAATGAGTGTAGAAGCCTTGGTTGTGTCTTTTTCTTCATGCCCACTGAGACGAATCACCGATGTAGTGGTATTGGGATCGAGAGGAAGAATATCAATCTGCCAGTTACCATTTCCAAAAATTGCTGACCAGTTAACCCCGCTCGACCAGTTGTCTCCCAGATTTACCTCTAAAAGACGCGTTTCAATCTCCACCATCTTGGGAAGACTGCAGAGCAGGTTGTATACCTTCTCAATCCGTTCCAGATTGGCTGTTGTATCACGGATAACCAGCTTTGACGCGGTCTGATCCACACTCATGAAACCAATCTTGGGGGTAAGAAGCGGCTTGATAATCGAAGGAAGATTCTTGAGATCGAGAATCGAGGCGTCGTACACCCTTGTTTCCACATAGTGATTCAACAACTCTGCACGATACTCCTCCTGGGAGAGAATCTTAACGATCTGCCCCTCCTGCAGATAGTAAATTTTGTACATCTTGGTAATGGTCTTGAACGCATCCTTGATATCAACATTCTTGAACGTTGCGGTAATAGGTTCATTCACCCGAGGACTCACAACAAAATTCACCCCCATCTGCATTCCAAAGAGCTGAAAGACCTCCCGAGGTTGTGTCTGATTAAACGATGCTGAAAAACTCCCCCGCTGATTTTCAATTGCTGGAACATCTATCTGAAACCACTGCTCCAAAGAATCTCCCCCCTGATCTCCTCCGTAGGGATTGTACTCCTGAGCAAAGAGCCATACTCCAATGAGAAGCAGCAAAAAACCATACCATCGTCGCATACATCCTCCTTTTATTCGAGTGTCAAACGAATCCTCTGACCATTTTTCTCCAATACCACGGCATCCTGCCCGACCTCACTCACCACATAACCATCCACCACATCCCCCTTCACCACAGTAAGCATCCGATCAGGGGAGTTCATATCTTGAAGGGTGGCTATCATCTTCCCCTGCAAAGAGAGAATAGAACGCAATTGAAACGACACACCCCTCTCACTCCCAACGGCGGGCATTTGCCTTGGTGCGGAATAGGAAAGACGAGGAGAGGCCGCTTGGCTATGTGGCTGAGTTTGAGACTCGCCAAACTCAAAAATATTCCGCATCTTGTCATAGTCAACTCGCTGAAGCATACCCGAAGAGGTTTTCTGGCGGAGAACTATCTCCCCTTCCACACGAACATTCCGCTGAAATGTCCCCAAAAAAAGCTTAAACTGAGGGAAAAACACCCAGGGCCAGAAAACGAGATTAAAAAACACGAGAAAGACCGTAAACCATTTCTGTTGTTTCTCTGTCATGCACCACCTCACCGACGATAGTAGATTCGGATGGTCATCGTCGTTACAACAAACCGCGGAGAACTTTCCATCACAAGGGTTTCAATCTGAATAGGAAGCCTTGCCCGTTCAAGGATATCAATGAAGCTCGCGATTGAAGAAAACCTTCCCCCCAGTGAAAGCTCCACCGTCATCACCTCATGTTTTCCTTCAGTACGGCTTCCCTTCGACTGAAGCGAAAACTGAGAAACCCCCGAAAACTCAGCCAAAACAGGAAGCTGTGCCACAAAATCCGCGGATGTCTTGGCATCAAAGGTCTCCCGACTAAGGTTTTCATACTCCGTACGCAGGGCACTCACCGTTCGCTTGAGGAAAACAAGATCCCCCGTGTTCTTCTTCTGCGACGCAATCACTTGCAAATACGACACCTCTTTTGCAAAAACAAAAAACAACCATACAACAACAGCCGCACCAACAACAAGAAAAGTTTTCGCCACCACTGTCATCATGCGGTTCATAAACTCACCTCAAAGAGAATTCGAAATGAGAGAAGAGCACCCCCCTCGGCCCGTTTCACCTCACCGACAGCAATCTGCTTAAAATAGGGAGACTGCAACAACCCTTTCACAAAATCCTGAACCCCCTTCGATGATCGCGCCTCTCCTACAATCTCTCCTTTCCCTTTTTGAACAGAAAGCTTCTGAACCCGCACATCCGAGGGAAGAGCCTGACTTAGAGCCACAATCACCATCTTCAGGTTAGAAGACTCTATCCCCACCGATTGCACATCAGTAATCAACTGCTCATAGCGAAGTTTCTCTCTCTGATATTGGCGAAGAAGCTGTAGCTGACGCACCTCTTCTATACGTTCCTCAAGGCGAGGATCCTTCACCGCTTCTCCAGAAGCAAGGCGCTTCTCAGCCTCCTGATACTGCCTATATTGATAGTGGGTGTACGCCATCCACGGTGCCAAAAGAAGCCCCACGAGAATCACACCCGCACAGAGAGCGAGCCCCCATTGTACCAAGGCATCCAAACCCATTCGATGGAGACCCTGAGGAAGGGGAAATGCCACACGGTACCTCTTGGCATCGGGAGAAAAGATTGAATACATATCCCAGTAGGAAGAGGGAACCCCACTACGAACAAAAAAGGAATCTCCCTCCCTGACACCCTCGGCAAGAATATTAATCGACTCAAGAATACCCTCAACAAAGTACTGTTCTTCTTCCTCCGAAAGGGCTTTGAGATGAATCTTGACAAGATAGCCACCCCCGAGCTTGATATACTCTGTAAAAAACTGAGTAACAGCCTTGAGTTCAGAGGGAAGATGGCGATTCTCTGGCAAAAGATGGTGCTGATACTGAACAATGTCTCCCTTCTCCACAATCGCCATCAGAATCCTATGAGCGTGCCAAACCACCACCCCTTCCACCTGATCCGAACGACGAGGAAGATAGGGAAAAAGAGCTAGATGAGCAATATATGTCATCTCATAGGGGAAAAGATGAATCTCCTCAAGCAGTTCATGATACTGAAGTAACTCGTTTTTTCTCATCACCGAAGAGAGCACATTCCAGCCAGGAGAACCAGAAATATGAGTGCGAGAAAGCACCTGAAACCCTACAGCCATATCCTGAGGAGAAAGATGCAAGAGTTTGGAGAGTTGCCACTCAATTACCTGTTCCAGCTTTTCTCGGGGAATATCAGGCAAAGGAAGAAAATACGAAATCACTGAGATCCGACTTATTGTAAGATGAAGGCGTTTCACTGGATAGGTGGCATACTTCTGAAGAAAACGTTCCACACTAAAGGCAAGCCGTGTATCATCATAAAAAGATTCTGTATGAGCATAGATACATTTCTTCCACGGTCCAATCACAAGAACCTCAATGAGACGCAACTCCTCACCAATATCCAGCACCGTATGAAGCAGATGAAGCCTCTCCAACAGAGCATGCCACCATTGCCGTATATTCATGGTCTCTCTCCTCGCCACCCAAGTACTATCCGTTTCGTTTCATCAAACCCCAAACCAATGAGCCTACAGGACAAGAGGACCCTCCCATCATTACTCACCACATCAAAGAGAGCCACCCCCGAAAAAGGATACTGCCAGCGCATCCCCTTTTCCTCTACAAGAACAACAGGATTAGTAAGAATCGTATATGTACGATCATCCCATGTTACCAACCTCACTCCCTCTCCCGTCCTCTCAAGCCCCACCGTCTGCAGAGCAAGTACTTCAAGATGATACCAAAAAAGACTTCTACTCTCACTCCCCTTCCCCGCTTTCTGAAGAATTTGCAGTTGTGTCATGAGAAGCCCCGTCACCACCACCATTACCAGAGAAAACAGCGTCATTGTCACCAATAGTTCCGCCAGTGTAAAGCCGTCCAACCTACCACGCCCGCTCATACGCATAGGAAAAATGCGTTTGCACATCATACCTATTTGTCCTTTTCCCCTTCACATACATCCCACGAACAACCACCCCACAAACTTCCCCTTGCCACACAACATCAACTACCAACGGAGTCCCCCCCAAGTTTGTAAAAAACTCTCCTTCACCCCAATTCGTCCAGCTTCTCTCTGTTTGAACCACCGAAAGAAAGTTATTCACATCCGTTGCCACCCTCAGAAGCTGTTGAGAGTGTTCCCGAGAAAGCCCCAATGTTGAAAAAACCCCCACCGTGGCAAGAATAGCAATACTCACCAGCGAAAGAGCCACCAAAACCTCAATGAGAGTAAACGCCTCAATCGAGCGTTTTGACAATATCATCTCGCGTCCCTAGTTTTTTGTCTGCACCCTTGGAAATAAGTTGCCAGCGCGATTCATTCTCCTGGAGAATATAATCCTCCCCCCAAGGATCCTTCATCAGTTCTACGGTAATATACCCCGCAGAGAGCAGCTCTTCGACAGAAGAAGGCATTCTTCCCTCTTCAATCTTAAAATTAAAAATGGCAATCTGGAACTGGGACATCTCAACCTCCACAGCTCGTCGAGTCGCCGACTCGATCACGCCTGTATAAGCCGCCATTCCAATTGTCATCAAAATCCCGATAATGGTAAGAACCACCAAAAGCTCAAGAAGAGTAAAGGCTTTTAGAACATACTCCCTTCTCTTCATACCTGCCTCGCTTTTTCTCCCTTCATTATACCACAAAATTAGAAAAAGTAAAGCCCAAAAGAAAAGTTTTTATGAGAGACTCGCTTCCCACTCATTAGCCACGAGAAGACTTCACATCCCCGTGGGAAAATAATCCAAGAGAACCCGCCAAGAAAATAAAGAATCAGGATACCCAGAATTCTGGGAAAGCTTCTCAGCAATGCGTTTCTGAGCATCGAGAAGCGTACTACTTCGCACCCCATGCTGAAGTGAAAGAGAAGCTTCCACATAGGCAGCATACATATCACAGTGCTTGATCATACCACCATCCACCTTCCCCTGCAGCGACTCCTTCATCTCAAACTCATTTTCAAGAAACCACCAGAACTGCTCTTTTACCTTTTCATCCCGCAACAAGGGGAAAAGCCGCTTCTCTATCTCCTCTTTTTCAATCTCCTTGATGATATTTTCAAGATCACCCACCCCCTGCTTCACAGGAGAGATAATATCCCGCGTCAGTACCTCAGGAATATCATGAAAAAGCCCCTGCCAAAAGTTCAAGACAGCCTCATCCTGAGCAAGACCACGCTCCAGAGAAACAAAATAGGCAAGAATTGCCACCACAAGACTATGCCCCAACACCGAAGTAGGAGGAATCCGCACTGTCTGCGTCCACCTTTGCTGAAACCGAAGTTGGCCAATGAGATTGAAGAGTTTCTGATAGGAGTCCCACACCAGAATATACTGCACACTCGACAGAAACTTGTAATGCTCAAACTGCTCATTCACCTCATCCCGCGTTGCTTCAATTCCATAGAGGTTGCAATTCATCGCATAGATAAGGTCAAACTCCCACTTTGTGGCAAGATAGTGCGCCGCACCCAGAATACGATGCTCAAGAGAACGCTTTCCAAGATCCTCCTCAAGATCTTCATCGAGGTGTGCTTTAAAACGCTCGAAAAAGTCCTTGTCTTCCAGTTGAGAGAGATCCTTCTCCCAGTGGTCTACAACATAGTCATTGAGTTCTTTTCCTTTCTCCCGAATCAACCTATGGAAGATAGGGGGCTTGATATCGGTCAGTTCAATACGATGGAAGAACTGGGCAAGCCCACCCTCGATCAGATGGCGGTAGTCGACCTTTTCATTAAAGATACATTCCTCTATCTTGGCAAGAAAGAAACTTATCACCATCTTGTGAGCCTGCTTGTCCAGTTCCTGAAAGCCCTGTTCTGGACGCAAATGATCATTCCACCGATGAATGTAGGCACTCCGATGCACACGAAGAATAAAATCCCGCGTCAGCATCGCTTTTACAACGACTGGGCGATTGTGATCGCTGAAACCACCACAATATCCTCAGGAGTTGCCCCACGAGAAAGATCGTTCACAGGTTTTGAAAGTCCCTGCAACAGCGGTCCATAGGCCCCTGCCTTTGCCAAACGCTGTGTAATCTTATACCCGATATTCCCCGCATTCAGATCAGGGAAAATCATCACATTGGCTTCACCTGCAACAGAAGAGTTGGGAGCTTTGAACTTTCCAACAGATGGTTCTACAGCAGCATCAAACTGCATTTCTCCATCAAACACAAAATCCACCTGACGAGAACGGAGCATCTCCACAGCCTGACGCACCTTTTCTACAGAAGGAGATGTTGCACTCCCCAACGTAGAAAATGAAAGAAACGCCACCTTAGGTTCCACACCGATCAACTGACGACAGGTCTTTGCCGATGCAATGGCAATATCACAGAGTTGCTCTGAAGTAGGTTCAGGCACCACACCACAGTCAGCATAAATAAACTGCCCATTCGCCCCATAGGAGCAGTTGGGAACCTCCATAAGAAAACTTCCCGAAACAGTCTTAATACCGGGAGCAGGCTTTACCACGAGAAGCGAAGCACGCACCGTTTTTGCCGTAGGAGTAAGACTTCCAGAAACCATCGCATCCACCACACCATCAGCCAGCATCATAGCCCCATGGTAAACGTCGTCCTTCATCAATTCCTCTGCCTCTGCCTCCGTCATGCCTTTAGCCTTGCGACTCTCATAGAAGCGATGAATATAATCTGAAAGCTTTGGCGATCGAGTATGATCATGGAGAATAACGCCGTCAAGCGAAATGCCTTCCGAAGCAGCCATAGCCCTGAGTTCATCAGGATTACCAAGAACATAAAGCTCCGTGGTGAACTTCTCACGGACAATCATCTCAGCAGCCTTGAGAACCCTAATATCCCTTCCCTCAGGAAGAACAAGACGGCGAGGATTTGCCTTGACAATCGAAAGGATCTTGTCTTTGAATGCCATATATCAACTCCTTGAAAACGGTATTTTTCAGGTGTTGCGTTTCTTGCACAGTTCACGCCACACGGTAGGCGGAACCTTGTCTGAGATATCCCCTCCTAAAAGAGCTATCTCTTTGATAATCGATGAACTCACGAAGAGATTATCCTCGCTCGCCATCAAAAACACTGTTTCAACCTCAGGACAGAGATAGGCATTCATAGAAGCCACCTGAATCTCAAACTCAAAATCCGAAACAGCCCGCAGGCCCCGAATAATCGCCTTTGCCTTTTTCTGGCGCACATAATCAGCAAGAAGCCCCGAAAAACTATCCACAGTGAAACGTTCGTCTCCCTCAAAAATCTCACGAAGCATTGCCACCCTTTCTTCTACAGAAAAAAGCGACTTCTTTGAGCTATTATTCAACACGGCAACAATCACATGATCAAAAACCTGGACAGAACGGTAAGCAATATCAAGATGACCATTGGTAAACGGATCAAACGAACCCGGATAAACAGCAAGACGCATACATCTCTCCCATCTCTATTGTAAAGAAATACAAAAATTTTTGCAAAAAACCGTTTTTTATGATTTTCTTATATTCAAAAAGCAAGCCTTGCCTCCCTGTCATAAAACTTGACCTACGCAAAAAATAGACATATGTGAAGGCACACCTCACCCCAAGCCAATTCGCTCCAAAAAATTACCAAAAAGAAAAAACAAAACCTCCAGTGGCCAGGGTTTATAATCAAATCCCCAACGAAGCGAGAAAGGTATTGATCAAAAAAAGTTTGACAAAACAGTTTGCTATCCCTACAATAATATACTCACACCATCTGTTTCAAAAGGAGTTTCTATGGCAGAGAAAAAAACAACCCCTTACAGCTATGAGCGCAAAAATGTCTGGGACAGCAAAGCTCAAGAGATAAATAACATCTACACCTTTGCTGACGACTACAAAAAATTCATTTCTACCTGCAAAACAGAACGGGAGTGCGTGCGTTTCATAGAGAATGAAAGCACCAAGCATCACTTCACCCCCTACGAAAAGAAGAATAGTTTAAACCCAGGAGAAAAAATCATCCTCCGTAACGGTTACCGCAACATCCTTCTCGCTGTGATTGGGAAAACCCCTATCACCGAAGGTATCAATATGGTAGTTGCCCACATTGATGCCCCCCGCCTTGACCTCAAAACCGTCCCCCTTATCGAAGATGGAGACATGGCTCTGCTCAAGACCCACTACTACGGCGGTATCAAAAAATACCAGTGGGTCAACATTCCCCTTGCCCTCCATGGAACAGTAATACGAAGAGATGGATCTTCTGTAGATCTTTGTATTGGAGAAAAAGACACAGACCCTGTCTTCACCATCAACGATCTTCTTCCCCATCTGGCTGGCAAATCACAAGGAGAGAAAAAACTCCTCGACGGTATTGAGGGTGAAAATCTCCGTCTCGTCGTAGGCAATCGCCCCATCGAAGACAAAGACCTCAGCGAACGAATCAAGGCTCTCACCCTCAAGCATCTCCACGATGAGTACGGTATCGAAGAAGAAGACTTTATCTCAGCAGAAATCGAAGTTGTCCCCGCCTTTCCTGCCCGTGACATCGGTTTTGACCGTAGCATGGTAGGAGCGTATGGACATGACGACCGTGTTTGTAGCTATGCTGCTTACCGTGCCCTTCTGGATCTCCCCTCCACCCCTGAAAAAACAACTGTCGTCTTCCTCGTGGACAAGGAAGAGATCGGTTCCTATGGAGTAACAGGCATACGCTCCCGATTTCTGCAGAACGCTTTGGGCAAACTCATCCGCCTTCAGGATCCCTCGGCATCAGAGGCAAGCTTCAGGGAAATGTTTGAAAAAAGCTTTGCCCTTTCTGCTGATGTCGGTGCCGTAATAAACCCCATGTTTAAAGAGGTCTTTGATCCTATGGTTTCTCCTCGTATGGGGTATGGTGTTATCCTCGAAAAATACACAGGATCCCGTGGAAAGGCTGGGGCAAGTGATGCCTCTGCCGAACTGATGGGGAAGGTTCGCAAGATCTTCAACGACAACAACATCATTTGGCAACCAGGTTCCCTTGGAAAGGTCGATGAGGGTGGCGGTGGCACCGTTGCCTACTATCTCGCTGATCTCGGCATACAGGTTGTCGACTGCGGCGTTGGCGTTGATGGAATGCACTCCCCGTTTGAAGTGATCAGCAAGGCAGACCTTTACGAAGCCTACAAGGCATACCAAGCTTTCCTCAGGGATGCGTAATGGAAACCATCTTTGACCACAATCCCACCCCGCAAGAACTCAAGACCATTTTTGGGGAAGTGATCGACAAAAACCACTACGAGGCGCTCGATCAGGCAAACGAATACGGTGTAATTTACCAGCTCTATCGACTCCGCCACGACGAAGAAAAAGCTCGGCTTTACTACCTCAAGATGGAGAAACTATGAATCACCGATTACCAGCAGAATGGGAATCTCAGGATGGTGTTCTTCTCGCCTGGCCGCATGAGAGAAGCGATTGGGCTCCATACCTCCACGAGGTTGAAGAAACCTATGTGGAGCTTGTCTGTACGATTACCCGTTTTGAAAAAGCTGTTGTGATTGCACCAGAACAGAAATCACCATACATCCGCTCCCGCCTTAAAAAAGCAGGAGTGCGAGAAGAGAACCTCATCCTCGTGGAAATTCCCACCAATGATACATGGGCTCGCGATTTTGGCTTCATTACCGTAATTGACAAACAGGGGAGAAGAAAGCTCCTTGACTTTGGGTTCAACGGCTGGGGGCTCAAATTTCCAGCATTTCTTGACAATCAAATTAACCGTCGTCTCTTCCATTCTTTCCTCTTCAAAAAGGGCGTCTCCCTTAAAACCATTGGAATGATTCTCGAAGGAGGGAGCATCGAAAGCGATGGAGAGGGGACAATCCTCACCACATCCACCTGCCTTCTCTCTCCCAATCGAAACCCCCATCTCTCCCGTGGTGAGATAGAACGAGCCCTCAAGCGTTATGTAGGAGCCCGTCGTGTCCTCTGGCTCAACCATGGTTACCTGGCAGGGGATGATACCGATTCACATATCGACACCTTGGCTCGTTTTGCCAATCCCACAACCATCCTCTATGTTCAATGTACCAACCGAGAGGATGAACACTACAAAGAACTTTGCGCCATGGAAGAGGAACTCCGCAGCTTCCGTACTACCAAAAACAAGCCATATACCCTTGTTCCTCTCCCTATGCCACACCCCTACTATGACAAATCCAACAATCGTCTCCCCGCCACCTATGCCAACTTTCTCATCATCAACCAGGCAGTGATTGTCCCCACCTATGATGATCCCCACAATGACCCTATAGCGCTGGAGACATTCCGTAAGGTCTTCCCATCACGAGAGATTATTCCTATTCCAGCCCTTACTCTCATCCGACAGCATGGTTCCATTCATTGCATCACCATGCAAATTCCTCAAGGAGTTCTCGCATGAAAAAAACCATCGCCCTTATCCAAATGTCCTGTAGCCCTAACCCTTCTGATAACCTCACCAAACTCTCCCAGAAAATCACCGAAGCAGCCCAACAAGGGGCTAAAATCATTTGTCTTCAGGAACTCCACAACACTCTCTACTTCTGTCAAGAGGAGGCTACTCACCATTTTAATCTCGCCGAACCAATCCCCGGTCCAACAACACAACACTTTTCAAAACTTGCAGCCCAATACAACATCGTCATCATCGCCTCTCTTTTTGAAAAACGAGCAAGCGGTCTCTACCACAATACCGCCGTTGTTATCAACGCCGATGGTAGTATTGCCGGCATTTACCGAAAGATGCATATACCCGACGATCCCGGTTTCTACGAGAAGTTCTATTTCACCCCGGGGGATCTTGGTTTCCATCCCATTGATACCTCATACGGTCGTCTCGGTGTGCTCATCTGTTGGGATCAATGGTATCCCGAGGCGGCACGTCTCATGGCCCTTCAAGGGGCTGAGATTCTCATCTATCCCACTGCTATTGGATGGGATCCGTCCGATCCCATCGATGAGAAAAACCGCCAGCGTGAGGCTTGGATGACCGTACAACGCGGACATGCCATAGCCAACGGCTGTTATGTCGTTGCTGTAAACCGCGTAGGGCATGAAGAGTGGGAAGGAGTCAAGGGAATTGACTTCTGGGGCAATAGTTTTGTTGCCGGCCCACAGGGAGAGATTCTCGCCCAGGCTGATACAACCGAAACCACCCTCATCGCAACCCTCGACATGGATCGCGTGGAACAGGTGCGAAGAATCTGGCCATTCTTCCGAGACAGACGAATTGACGCCTTTTCAGACATCACACAAAGATTTATCGAGGGGAAGAAACAATGCTAAAAGCCCTCCTCTGTACCCAGAACCCCCACAAGGTGAAAGAAATCAAGGAAATTCTCCCAACCTTTGCATGGCAAACCCTCTTTGATATTGGTTTCAACGAAGAAATACCCGAAAATGGTGCCACATTTGAAGAAAATGCTACCCAAAAAGCTCTCTTCGTTGCCAACCGAATTTCTTCTCCATTCGATCTTCTCGTTGCCGATGATTCAGGACTCGAAGTAGATGCCCTCAATGGAAGACCCGGTGTTCATTCGGCTCGTTACCTTGGCAATGACAGAGACTACCACAAAAAGTGCCAAGGGCTTCTCAACGAACTCCAGTCTCTTCCCCCTACAAAGCGAACAGCACGATTTGTATGTGTTGTAGCAGCCCTTCTCCCCGATGGCACCATCAAAACCCTTAGGGCGACCTGTGAAGGAAGTATCGCCTATGAAGAACGAGGCACAAACGGTTTCGGTTTCGATCCTATTTTTCTTCCCTCAGAGTATGGTGGAAAACGCACCATGGCAGAGCTTTCCTCTGAGGAAAAAAATGCCGTCAGTCACCGAGGCAAAGCCTTTCGCATGCTCCAAGAATGGCTAAAAGAAGAGGGGAAATACCATGGCATCCTTTGATCCCTTCCAGGCTCTCTTCTGTCACCTCACTGGAGATTGGCCCCGCCCCCTCGAAGGGGGCCAACCAGAAAACGAGAAAACATCCCGTCTCCAAGCTGTCTACCAAGAGGTGCTGAGCTGTCAGAATTGCTCCCTCTACAAAACAGCCAAACAGGTTGTTTTCAGCGATGGGACACCTGACACCCCTCTTGTTTTTGTTGGCGAGGCACCAGGGGAAGAAGAGGACAATCAAGGGCTTCCCTTTGTAGGAAGGGCTGGAAAACTCCTCACGGCTACCCTCGAAAAGTTTGGTGTCAATCGTTCACAGGTGTATATCTGCAACATTCTCAAACATCGCCCCCCAGGTAACCGCACCCCCACCATCGAAGAAACCGCAGCCTGTACCCCTTTCCTGCGAAAGCAACTCGATATTATACAACCAAGACTTATCGTAGCCCTTGGAAACTCCGCTGCCAAGTACCTTCTCTCTACCGAAGAAGGTATTACAAAACTCCGTGGGAAACAACATACGAGCATGGTAGGTTTTCCTATTCTTCCCACATTCCATCCCGCTGCTGTTCTTCGCAACTACAATGCCTACTATGAACTCTTTGAAGCCGATATTCATCTTGCCCTTCAACAGGTAGGATTATGCCCAAAATAGCAAGCGTTTATCTTCCCCTTCCTGTGGACCAGTTTTTCTATTACCGTGTAGAAGACGATACCCCCCTCTTTGCCCGTGTTATCGTTACCATCCGCAACCACAAAGAACAAGGCGTTATTGGCACCCTCCTCGATGAAAACGAGGTAAACGTCCCCTATGAAATTTACCCCGTCGACAAAGTCATCGACGAAAAACCTATCTTCGATCAGAATACCTGGGAGCTCGCCCGCTGGATGAGTAACTTCTATGTCAGTCCCCTTGGAGAAGTGATTAACACCATCCTTCCTCGAGCAGCACGACCAACCACCTTTTTCCATGAACCCCCAAAACCCAACAGCCTCTACACCCTCAACACCTCTCAGAAAGAGGCCTACGAGCGTATACAATCATTCATCGGACAGAACAAAGCCTTCCTCCTCCATGGTGTCACAGGAAGCGGCAAAACAGAAATCTACAAACACCTCGTCCATAAATGCCTCGAAATGGGTAAAAGTGCCCTCATTCTTCTCCCTGAAATTGCCCTCACCCCTCAGATGCTTTCCCGTTTTTCCCAGGTTTTTGGGGATGTGATCGCCCTCTACCACAGCAAACTCTCATCTGGAGAACGCCTCTCTGAGTGGCTGCGGTGTTTTTCAGGTGAGGCAAGAGTTGCTATTGGAGCGCGATCGGCCATCTTTCTTCCTCTTCGCAATCTCGGTCTCATCATCATCGATGAAGAGCACGAACCATCCTACAAATCACAGGAAAACCCTCGCTACCACGCCCGACAGGTTGCCTTCCAGCGATCAAAGACCGAAAATGCCCTCCTCGTTCTCGGTTCAGCCACACCCCTTATCGAAACCTACTACCACGCCCAAAAGGGAACACTTGAACTCGTCAAGCTTCCTCATAGACACGGGGCTACATCCCTGCCTCAGGTACATATTGTCGATCTCAAACAAAGCCGCGAAAAAGACAAAAACTTCATCCTCAGTGCCCCCCTCTCCCAGGCCATGCTTGAAACCCTCTCTCGTCAAGAACAGGTTCTCCTCTTCCTCAACCGACGAGGATTTGCCCCTACTCTCTTTTGCAAGGATTGCGGCTACACCTTCGCCTGCCCAAACTGTGACATCACCCTCACCCTCCACCGCAAGAAAAACGCCCTCATCTGCCACCACTGTGGTTACCAACAAACTCCCCCGGATATTTGTCCCCAATGCAAAGGTTTCAACATCAAAGAAGTGGGCATAGGCACCGAAAAACTCGAAAGTTTTCTCGAACAAAACTTCCCCGGCTACAGAACCATTCGACTCGACCTTGACACCACCTCTCACAAACACAGTTTTGACATCATCCTCAAGGATATCCAAACTCACAAATACGACATCATCGTTGGAACACAGATGATGGCAAAGGGACACGATATTGCCAAACTCTCCCTCGTTGGTATTATTCTTGCTGATATAGGGCTTCAAATTCCCGACTTTCGCGCATCCGAACGCACCTTCGTTCTCATCACGCAGGTTGTAGGAAGAGCAGGGAGAAGAAACACCCCCGGCATAGCCTATATTCAAACCTATCTCCCCGACCACCCTGCTATCACATTCGGAGCCAAACAAGACTATGAAGGTTTTTATACCTATGAGATAGACAAAAGAAAAGCATTCTCCTATCCACCATTTGTGCGACTTGGAAGAATAGTCCTCAGAAGTAGCAAACAAGACCTCATCAGACAATTCTTTGCTACATTTGAGCAGGACATAGCAACTTTTGCCCAAAACAATAAAAAAACTACCAAAATCCTTGGTCCCCTCCCCTGTCCCTTAGAAAAGTTGAAAAATAATTATCGCTACCATATAATCATAAAATCCCAAAATGTACAAGTAATTCAGGCCTTTTTTAGGTTGATGAAAGAGAAATTTGCCGCCTTCAACAAAAGGGATATTTACCTTGAGCTGGACATTGACCCTCTTACCCTCCTGTAGGCCTGAAGAAGGAGAAAACAGCCCATGCACGAACTTACCAAACGTTCCAACACCAAGGTAAAGATTATCTTCGGCATTGTCTATGGCTACATGGCTATTGCCTTTGTCACCGTCCTCTTCTTTCAGGTTATCCGAAGTGTTGAATTCTTCCAACGAGCACAGATCAATCGTGCCCGAATACGGTTCATACCCGCCTATCGAAGCGTTATCTACGACCGCAACCTCCAAAACCAGCTTGCCTACAATGTGAAATCCATTAGTCTTGTTGTGATGCCCGGTCTTCTCCCTACTGGAACCAATCAAACCGTGGTGATAGAACGACTTGCCAACCTTCTTGGTATTCCCTCCTCCAATATCATAGCCACTATCGAAGAACAATCCATTGACAAGTTCGCCCCGATCATTATTGCCTCAGACCTTCAACAAAAAACCGTTGTCCGATTTGTTGAACATCAGGAGGATTACCTCGGTGTCTATATGGATAATATCCCTCGACGATTCTACCCCTTCGCTGAGAAAACAGCCCACCTTCTCGGCTACACCGGTGTGATTAGTAAAGAAGAGTACCAACAACTCAAAGGCAACCCAGAATACTATGCTGGTTCAATCATTGGCAAAATGGGAATCGAAAAACAATATGACAAAGAACTCCGGGGAAAACGTGGTATCATGAACCGCGTCGTCGATGCCAAAGGCAACCTCATTCGTGAAGAGATTGTCGAAGAACCCGAACACGCCAAACCCGTTGTTCTCACCATTGATGCTCGTCTCCAATCAATGGCATACGACCTCCTTGCTGGGAAAAACGGGGCTGTCGTCGTCTCCAAACCCTACACGGGGGAAATCCTTGCCCTCGTAAGTAGCTCATCCTTTAACCCCAATGTCTTCTCCGATCGATACAGTCGAGAAGAATTCTATGTGATTAAAAACGACGAAAACAAGCCCTTTCTCAATCGTGCCATTCAGGGAATCTATCCCCCAAGTTCTACCTTCAAACTTATTACCGCTGTTGCCATTCTCTCCAGTGGGATTAACATCAACCGAACGGTATATTGCAGTGGTTCAACAAAGATTGCCAACCGTATCTTCAAATGCTGGGCTGTTCATGGAGTACAAAACTTCTACGATGGAATTGCCAATTCCTGTGATGTCTACTTTTACACCATGGGACTCGAAGTTGGCAAGGATAAAATACTCGCCTACGCACGGGACTTTGGCATCAATGAAAAGACTGGCATCGATCTCCCTGGCGAAGGCAAAGGGCTTATTCCCGAAGAAAGCTGGTTCAAAAAGCGATACAATCGACCATGGAGTCCCGGCGATACCGCCAATATTAGCATTGGACAAGGCGACCTTCTCATTACCCCTATTGGACTCAATATGATGACAGCAGCGATCGCCACCAAGGGAACAGTGTATCGCCCCTTCATTTTCAAAGCTGTTATTGACGATGTGACCAAAGAAACCCTTTGGGAGAACAAACCACAGGTTCTCCGAAAGGTTATCCTTCCAGAAACTTCTTTTGACATCCTCCAAAAAGCTATGTACAATGTGACCACCTATGGTACTGCTCGGTGGGTACAGTATGCCACCCCCTATCCCATCGCAGGAAAGACAGGAACAGGAGAGGCAGGCAAAGAAAAGGAAACCCATGCCCTCTTCACGGCGTTTGCCCCGTACGGCTCCTCCAATCCTGAGGATTACATCGTCGTAACTGTGGTGGTAGAACATGGTGGTGGTGGATCAGCCGCAGCTGCCCCTATAGCGGTGAAACTCATTGACTACTACTTTCGCGAAATTCATCCCATCAATCCAAATCAGTTCAAGAGGTAAACTATGTGGAGAAGACTTTTTAGAAACACTGACATCTTCCTCTTCCTCATCCCAATTACCCTGACATTGATTGGCATTCTCTTCATTTATAGTGCTGGAGTCACAGTAACAGGTGAAAACACCAACAAGTACATTCGCCAGCTCATCTGGATAGCAGCAAGCCTTGTTATTGCCGTGAGTATTCTCTCGGTAGACTATCGTCGCTGGGTAGAACTCTCCAACTACTTTTATATTTTTGGTATTGTTCTCCTTGTCCTCACCCTTCTCATCGGCAAACCTATTCGTGGTTCAAAAAGCTGGTTTGGCATCGGTGGACTTGGCATTCAAGCATCAGAGATTATGAAGATATTTACCATCCTCTTCCTCGCCAAATACCTCTCCAACGCCCCCGTCCTCGAAAAACGAAATCAGGTGTTTCTCATTTCATCGCTCATTATCGCTCTTCCTCTCGGACTCATCCTCCTCCAACCCGACCTGGGAACAAGCCTCGTCTATGTGGCTATCTTCCTTGCTATGGGGTATGTCGGCATGGTTGACACGCGGTATATTCGCTACCTGTTCATCGTGGGAATCATCGGTGCAGTGGTGATTCTCCTCATTGCTCTTTACAAGTACTACCTTGAGATGGGCAATCCCCCCATACCCCTCATTGATATCCTCATCGATTTTAAGACGCTGGTTGCTCTCGCTGCTTCCCTTCTGCTCTATTCCCTTTTTACAGCAATCATCGACTTCTTTACCCCAACCCAATGGATCAAAAAAATCCTCCCCTTTTCGATCTTCAGCGGAATGGGTTTCCTCATGGCTTCAGCAGCCATCAAGGTACTGAAAACCTACCAGTGGAAGCGTATTCTCGTTATGATCAACCCCGAATTTGACAAAGCTGGTGCAGGCTACAATATAATCCAGTCTCGTATTGCTATTGGTTCTGGTGGAATATTTGGAAAAGGCCTCTTTCGTGGTACCCAAAACCAGCTGGGTTTCCTCCCCGAAAAGGATACCGACTTCATTTTTTCTATTATCTGTGAAGAGTTGGGTCTTATTGGAGCAATTCTTGTTCTGGGGCTCTTCTTCCTCTACTTTTCCTACATGTACACAACCATCAAAGAAGCCAAAGACAAAGAAGGAGCCTTGGTGGCATTGGGTATCTTTACCATGTTCGCCACCCATCTCATCATCAACACAGGAATGGTACTGGGAATTCTCCCTGCCACAGGACTTCCCTTGCCATTTGTCAGCTATGGAGGATCTGCCTATCTCGCCTTTGCCATGGGAGCCGCCCTACTCATCAACATACACTCACGACGCTTCATCCACTAACCTACTTAAGACTACTTTCATCCTCCTGAAGGATGGTGGGATCAATCGTGGGGATTTTCCCCTGTGTTTTTTCAGGAAGTGGGGGAGTTGAAGGTGCTTTTTCCTTTTCCCCTATTCCATCCTTCATGGCAAAGAGGGTATATTTTGCCTCTTCTGTTTTTTGTCGACTCTCGGCAAACTTCTGCTTAATCTCCTGGAGTTTGGCAATAGCTGCTTCATGGGTGATAAGCGTTTTCACCGTTCTTGTATCATCAAGAGCCAGATTCACCTGTATCGGATAACGCATAACCTCTCGGGTTCCACTGATATAAATCATCACCGTGGGAAAAATCGACTGGGGATTGTCAAAGTCAATCACCTCTCCTACCTCCCCTGTACTCAAGGTCACAAACGAACCAACAGGAAAAATAGGCTCAGTTGTCAGATACGAAGGGATATCCGTAATGAATGACTTGGCTAAACGCGGAGCAAAACTCACACCACTCTGGTGGTACACCTCAATGAGGGCCGCCCAAAAGGGACGGGCTGGTCGATAGGGGTGATCCGAGGTGATCGAGTCAAAGAGATCACAGATGCTCACGATCTGAGCTGCTTCCCCCATTTGTTCCCCACGAAGACCAAAGGGATACCCCTTTCCAGAAACCTTCTCATGGTGAAGAAGAACAATCTTCTGTACGACTCCCCCATAATCAGAATAGCGTTTGAGAAGCTCATAGCTATAAATAGGGTGCTTGCGAAGAATATCCGCTTCAGCCTCGGTCAGTGGGATTGTTTTGTTGAGAATCTCCGGAGAGATAAGCGTCTTCCCAATATCATGCAACAAACCCGCCAGCCCTAAAACCTTCAAACCCGTCTCGTTGTAATTGAGTTTTTTTCCAAAGAGAATCGAAAGCAAGGAAACGTTGATCATGTGGGTATAGGTTCTTTCATCAAAGTTCTTGGCTTCAAGGAGATTGAGGAGTGCTGTCTGAGAGGTCTGAACACTCTCCACAAAACCACTCACTACCTTGTTCACCGACTCCTTAGGAATAATAGACTTTTTTTTAAGCGCCTCTTCCAGTTCCTTGGAGACATCCAGTGCTTCCTTCATGAGAGAATCATCAATCATCACCTTTCCAGAAGACGTTTCTTGGGAAGAAGCCTCTTTTCCCTCCCCCAGTGGACGATCATAGTATACCCTCTGAATTCCCTCTTGTATCAGTGAACGAATAAACTCCGCCGTCAAAGGCACTCTCGCGTCCAGGAGTTTTTTACCATCCATGGTATAGAGATCCCCCTTGAGGATCATGCCAGGATAGAGAAACTTGGTAAAAAGTTCTACCCTTTCCGTTGGCATACTATGCTCCTTCAATCATTTGCAAAAACTTTGTCGGTTCAATATACAGCATCTTCTGATACCTCGATGGACTCACCGACGAATGAAGCCCAAACACCGAATAGAGATTGTAGGACGAACTTGCAGGAAACTGTCTTTCAACCGTCGCCTCAATATCCAGAATGTCCTTTTCTGTTACGGGGAGAGGCTTTCTAAAAAAAACATGAATGGTATCCCCCGTATCCATAACCCAGTAACTCTCTGTCTTCACATTCTGCTTTGTGAACTTTCCCTTCACAACACGAAGAAGAAAACTTTCAAGCATGGATTCCTTTTTAGAAAAGTATGTCTCCAAAGCAGGATGCTTCACAAGAACATCATAAGTAGCAAGGAGAGCTTTCACATCTTTGTAGCCCGGCACTGTTTTTTGGATACGATCCCAGAGATTAAGGGCGAGATAGATATCATCATTTTTGAAATGAGTAGCTGCCACAAGATACAAAGCCTCTGCAAGCCGAACCTTCGAAAGCCTCCCAGAATACCGCGAAATGATATCCTCTGCTTCCTTGATGCTATTAAATTTTATATAGTTATCCACCATCCTCACCAGAGCATCCTCAAAATACTCTGGAACATCCAAAAGCATTCGGTAGGAATCAATAGCCTTCTGGTAGTTCTTGATTCGACTATAACACTCCCCTATCAAAAACAACACACTATAGTAAAAAGGATCATTCTGCACCTTGTAATTCTTGAGAATCACCTCCAACTGACCAATCGCCTCATTCATCATACTTGACTGAACATACACCTTGGCGAGCAGAAACCTCCCACGTAAGTGATCCCCTTTCATGCGAACCAGTATTTCCAGATATTCTCTTGCCTTGCGATAGTTTTTCATCTCATAGAGAATTTCCGATGCGGCATAGAGAGCCTTGCTGTTGTTTGGATGCTTGTCCAGCACCATAACATAGTATCCCAATGCCTCTTTTTTTCTTTTCATCCTGTTGTAGAGATCGGCTATCTTGAGATACATCTGCTGCATCATGGTATCCTGTCCACCACCGTTCATAGATGCTGCAACCGACGCCTTTTCATAGTATTCAACCGCCTTGGCGTAGTCTCCCATACCCTCATACGCCTGTGCCATGTAGTACTTGAGGATGTAGTTATCCGGATGCTGTACTGCATACTTTTGAGCAAGACTGAGGGCTTTACGATAGTGCTTTCCTTCAAGGGCTTTTTCTATCCCTGTTAAGGCAGTATCCCTCGAAAGAAAACGGACAAGAAAAAAAATCCCTACCCCAACGATAAAAAGAGCTACTCCAATCCAGATAAAAAGCGTGACATTGAGCCACTGCACAGAAGTTATCCTCCACGATATTCTGACTTATTAAGTAAATATATCGACAAGATAATACTCAGAAATTGAGTAAATAGAAGAAAACCTTCTTAAGGAATTTTATTTCCTGCCGATACAGTAAAAAAGTCTTTTTCAGGAGGAGAGTATGAAAAAATTTCTCATGGTAAGCCTCTTCCTTCTTTCATCTGTTATGCAAGCCTATGATGCAAAAGCAGAAGTAACATATGGAAGTAGAGAAATCAAAGTCAATATCCAATACACCTTTTCATCAGAATCGGCAACTATTACCATTCCCCAGCGTTCACGACTTCAACTCATCGCAGGTTCCAACCAACAGACTATCCCTGTTTACCAGAACGGCTATGCCCTCACCCTCTCAAAACTTTCAGAATATGGCAAAAAAGTCACCATCTCCTACATCGTCCCAACGACAAGTGAGGAATTTTTCCTCGAGGAATGGCTTCCCCTCTGTTCAGAGCAAGGCACGGTAATGATCAATACCGTATCCCCTCAAGGTTACCGTTTCATCATCTTCCCCTATGAAAAACGCATGGAAAACGGTTATATTGTTAACCCAGAACGCAAGGTGCGACTCATTTTTGGTCGGTATGAACTCACGGATGATTCCTACAACCAGCAAAAAATCACCATTCTCTCCCACATGAAACTCCAAACAGACATCAAGAGCATCTTTACCATGCTTAAAACCATGGGAGATGTTCTCTTTCCCCTCCCTTTCAAAAACATCGACTTTGTTACCCTCCCCGCATGGCAGGGAAATGTCTATGGTGACAGCAACCAAACTGTGGTAATAATCGGCAACACCACTCCCGACGCCTTCAAGACAGCGGTTGCCTCTCTCTACTTTTCCTCTCTCTCCAATAAAGAGTGGAGACAGGGACTCATTGACTACTACCGTCGACTCCTCGCCGATGATGGAAATCTCCAAACCGACGAGGGCTTCCGACTCCACATTCCCTCCGATGCCTACTACCAACAGGTTCTCCAAAGGGGCTTCCCATCCACAGAAAAGATCGTGGTAGATGTTCCCGCCATGGAAAAAAACTTCATCCTCTTGCAGTTTGGTTTCTTCACTGTCTCCGAAAAGCAATTCCACAAAGCTGTACGAACACTCCTTGCTTCCCCAACCAACCTAAACTGGGACATTGCAGTCCTCTTTGAAACCACCAACGACACCCAACACCAGCTCATTCAGTGGGCATCCGAAAAACTCCTTCCCGTTTTTAGCTATGTTCCAGACATCTCCATCAAACAAAACGCCCTCTACCGCAACTTCACCGAAGTTGACTTCCCCATTCTTGTTGACAATACCCCCATTTCCGTTTCTTGGAACAATGGCAGAGTCGCCACCCTCCCTCAAGCTTCAAACAATATTCGTATCGACCCACAAAGACTCATCCCCCAGTGGAACTATGCCAACGATCTCTGGTTCTCCCCCGAATTCAAAACGCAGTGGGAGAGTGTCCTCACCGCAGCCCAAAACCACAAACTCCTCCCCACTGACACCACCCGTGAAATCCTCTATGCACGACGATTTATTCCCCCATCCAATAACCCCTGGAATATACCATCCAACACCCCAACCTATGTGGTTATTACCCGCGTCTACACAACCTACCAAAACCGCATGACCGTTGCCCTCAAAGAGCTTATTATCACCGTCTCAGAAAACCGACCCAATGTGATTGCTTACCGACTGCGAATATAAACCCACACCGTGTGGGGAAAACACATTTCCCAACAACATGAAAAAAATACCCGCTTCATCGGAAAATGCCCCAAAAGATTGCTTTTTTTCTTATTTTGCGATATGATAGTCTCCACCTATTGAGAAAGGAAGGGCTATGATTTCATTCATTCGAGGAATCGTTCGTGAGATTCTTGATGATGCTCTGGTTGTTGAATACCATGGGCTTGGTTTTCAGGTTTCCGTCCCCTCATCCCTCTGCCAACAGGTCAAAGACGGGGATGAAATTACCCTCTACACTCATCTTATGATACGAGAGGTAGATGTTAACCTCTATGGATTCAGCGATCCATCCGAGAGAAGACTCTTTCTCTCACTTCTCGATGTTTCAGGCATTGGTCCAAAACAGTCGCTTCGTCTCCTCTCAGAGATGTCTGCGGTAGAACTACGCACCGCTATCCTTCAGGGGGACAGTGCTCGCCTTTCGCGAGTCAAAGGTATAGGGGCAAAAACAGCCTCTCGAATTATTCTCGAGCTTCAGGACAAGATGAAACGCCTCTCTCTGGAGATGAAAGAAACAGAAGGCACTTCTTCCCAGAGATTAGAGCTTCTCATGGCTATGAGAGTATTGGGATATACAGACCAAGAGGCCAGTCGTGCTATTGACATCCTCTGGAAGGATGAACAGAACCGCAAACTTTCCCTTGAAGATCAAGTAAAACAACTTCTTCTTCTCTTATCAAGGAGATAACAATGCAAAGAGAACAGACCTATCACCCCCTTGCCTATTCCGAGAGTTCGTTCAACTTTCGCTTCACAGAAAAAGGTCCCACAGGGAAGCTTACCCTCGCTACACTGGTGCGCTACCTCCTCGAGGCTGCTGATCAGCATGCTGACAATCTCGAGGTGGACTTTAACACCATGTTTCAACGAGGCCTCACGTGGGCAATTCTCCGCGTTGCCATGGAAGTTCCAGACCATCTTTCCTCCCTGGCTGAATTAAAAGTGAAAACCTGGCCCGCCCAAAGGGAAGGAATGTTCATCTACCGTGATTACGCCATGCTGGATACAACAAATACCGTTCTCTCCCAAGCAACCTCCCAGTGGGTACTCCTTGAAAAACAAACCCACAAACCCGTCAAACCACCAGAATTTATCGACACACTCTATGAAAAACTCTACGGAAACTGCCCACCAAAACGATGGAACATCACCTTCTCCCGTTGGAATCACTATGACATGAGTGGTTTTCCACACACCTCTACAAAAAAAATTCTTGTAAGGCGGAGCGATACAGACATCAATGGTCACACCAACACAGCAAGCTATGCAGAATTTATCGAAGAATCCATACCCCTTGAACTCTACCACCGACAACAGGTGCGTTTTCTTGAGTTACAATGCATGACAGAAACCTTCGAGGGAGAGAAACTCACCTCCCTCTCGCAGTTTCGTGAGGACTATAGTGAGGGAGTCCACACCCTCACACGCACCAGCGATGGCGCCATTATTGCCAAAGCAAAAACCCTATGGAAATGACACTACCTACCATCCTTCTCACCTTTGAACGTCATCTTCGTTATGAACGTCAACTCTCAGACAAATCTGTCGAAGCCTACCTTCAGGATGTAGGGGATCTCTGCCTCTTTGTCGAAGAACAAAAAAAGGACATCCTCGCACTCTCTTCAGAAGACATTCTCGAGTTTGTCATCTCCCTCTACGAAAAGGGGCTTTCCGCCCGAAGTGTGGCAAGAAAAATATCTGGATTAAAGGGTTTTTTCCTCTTCCTGTTGCAAATGGGATGGATCAGACAAAACCCCACAGAACTCTTGGAAACCCCTCAATACATGAAAACCCTCCCCAACTACCTCACTATAGAAGAAATCGAAGCAATGATTCAAATAGAAGAAGAAAGTTTCCAAGAGATAAGAGACAGCTGTATTATTGAATTTCTCTACTCCTGTGGGCTAAGAGTTTCAGAACTCTGTGAACTCTCCCTTCATAACATAGCTAAACAAGACAGGATTGTTCGCATTCGTGGCAAGGGAGACAAAGATAGAATTGTTCCCATTGGCAGTCGTGCCCTGGAATGGCTAGACCGCTACCTTCCTTATCGAGAGGCACTCCTCGTTCAGAAACGCCATCAGGAACACCTTTTCCTCTCAAGACTTGCTAAACCAATGAGCAGAGTCTCTGTCTGGAGTGTTGTCAAACACCGTGCTCTTCGGGCAAACATTCAGAAAGAGATTTCCCCTCACACCCTTCGGCATAGTTTTGCCACCCACCTTGTCATGCAGGGGGCAGATCTTCGAGGAGTCCAAGAACTCCTCGGTCATGCTGATATATCCACCACACAGGTATATACCCACGTTTCCCAGCTTCACCTCAAAGAAACCCATCATCGCTATCACCCCCTCGAGCAAACCACAAAACATAACGATGAAAAATAGTTTTTATGTTCTCATATTGGAATTTTATGTACCTGTCTATTACAAAAAATAGTAAAAAAGCTTGATAAAAGCGATATTTTCATTTATACTTATACTGTACTCTACGAAGTCCTGTAAGGAGGATGAAATGAGAGAGAGAGCCGTAATACAAGAGGTTCGTGGTGATGAAGTAAAGGTTGCCATCCGTCAGCATCTTGCCGCATGCAACCAGTGTAGTCTCCACGGGCAGTGTTCTATAGACAATGGAGAGAGGGTTTTGCACCTTGTAGCCAAAGGCAACTGGAAGGTGGGTGATGAAGTTTGGGTGGAAATGAGAGAAGGCGTTCTCATTGAGATTGCAACACTTCTTTTTCTTGTGCCTACCCTCATTCTGATCGGAGGAAGCGCCCTCCTCACCAAAGTCTTTACCCCCGAAATCGGTATCATAGTAACCCTTGGTATTGTTGGAGGTTATTTCTGCTTTTTGCGATGCTTCACCAAAAGAATTCTCCGACGATTTACCCTTGTCCCCTTTGAAAGTGTAGCGGAGGTTTATGATGACATCAGTCACTATACACGATATCCAGAAGACATTAGACTGTGAAGTCCTCCACGAGGGCAACAGTATTCCCCTCAAGGGTGTGGTGGCTTCAGGTCTGATGAGCGATGTCCTCACCACAGAGATCGAAGATTTCCTCCTGGTATGCAATCTCGCCAATGCACAAGTGGTGAGAACTGCCTACATGGTGGGGGCTCCTACCATTTTGGTCACCAATGGGAAACAAGTTCCTCCAGACTTTCTTGAACTCTGCAGGGAGCACCATATCAATCTCCTCCGCACAAACTATTCCCTCTACGAAGCCTGTGTACTCTTGGCGAGCATCTTTCCCGTCAAAAGGAGAGAAAAGTGAAAAACCCTATCCCTATAAACACCGACAAGTCTGCTAGTGCTGTCATGGAGGTTCTTCTTCGCCTCAAGGTACGAGATGCCATGCAAAAAAAAGTCTACACAGCCTCACCCAAAAACACCTTGCGGGATGTGCAACAGATCATGAAAAACAAAAAAATCTCTGGTGTTCCTATTGTCGAAGGAAATAACCTCATTGGTATTGTCTCTGTCAATGATATCATTACCGCTCTGGATGAAGGTTACATCAACGACCCTGTTGAAAAACACATGGCAACCAATCTCGTTGTCCTCGAAGATGATATGCCTCTCTCGTTCGCACTCTCTTTTTTCAACAAGTTTTCCTACCGACGCTTCCCTGTCATCAATCGAGACAAACACCTCGTTGGCATGCTCACCAGTCGTGATATCCTCTCTGCCCTTGTGGCCGAACTCAACAGGGAGATTAAGAGCCTCGAAAACCGCATCAAAGACAAAGGGGAAGTTTCAGAGTCTATTTCACGAGAGTTTGTGATAAAACGCTATGATTTTGAAAATGCAGGGCAGGCTTCATTTGAACTCAAGCGCCTCCTCAAGGAAAAAAAGGTCCCCCCTGCGATCATCCGCAGGGCTTCTATCGCTTCCTATGAGCTTGAGATGAACATCGTGATCCATTCTGTAGGAGGAAAGATGATCTTCTCCATTGATGACAAAAAGATCGAAATTCTCGCCAAAGACGATGGGCCAGGTATTGCTGATATAGAGGCTGCTCTTCAGGAGGGTTTTTCTACAGCAAGCGAATGGATCCGCTCTCTCGGTTTTGGGGCTGGAATGGGACTCCCCAACACCAAACGGGTCTCCGATGAGTTTTCTCTTGTTTCCGAAGTGGGAAAAGGAACAGAAATTCAATCCATTATTTATTTGGAGGGAAAGTCATGAGGGTTACAGAACTCGCACAAAAACTCGGATACGAGATCGTCAACACAAGCTTTGCCGACAATGATATTACAACAGGGTATACCTCCGATCTCCTCAGCGATGTTATGGCAAATGCTGAAGAGGGGTGTGTGCTGATCACCATCCAGGCACACAAGAACACCATTGCTGTAGCTACGATGGTTGGAGCATCAGCTATTCTCATCTGCAATTCCCGTCAAATTCCCCAAGACATGATCGATGCCGCCAACCAAGAATCCCTCCCACTCCTTCGCACAAACCAAAACCAGTATGAAGCATCCTATCGAGTGTATGGTGTTTTAGGGGCATGATTCTTCGAGGTGATCTTCACCTACACTCATGTCTTTCCCCCTGTGGTAGTCTGGAAATGTCCCCCTCTCGCATTGTTCAAGAGGCTCTTCAAAAGCACCTTGATATCATTGCCCTCACGGATCACAACTCTGCACTCAACTGCCCAACTCTTGCCAAACTTGTTGCCCAAACACCGCTGTTGGCACTGTATGGCATCGAAGTAACCACCATCGAAGAGGTTCATGTTCTCGTTCTCTTTGAAACAATGGAAAGTGCTCTTAACCTCGGAGAGATAATCTATGCCTCACTTGATGACTTCCCCAACGACCCCGAACGATTTGGTGATCAGGTTTATGTTGACGAAGAAGAAGTGATTAAGGGGGTTGTGGAAAAGTATCTTGGACAGGCGTGCCACTTTTCGCTGGATGAAATCGTGCAGTTAGGGCACAAGAGTGGCGGTTTGGTTATACCCTCCCACATTGATCGAATGGGAAGCGGACTTCTGGACAACCTTGGATTTCTCGCCCCTCCTGATGAGACTCATTTCGATGCTCTTGAACTCTCCAAACGATACTGGCTCGAACCCTTTCCTTTGAACGGAAAAGACCTCTACACCTGTATTGGAAACTCAGATGCCCACTTTCCCGAAGCCATTGGCTGCGTTCAAACCCTCTTTGATACAGAAGAAAAAAGCTTTGCAGCACTTCGAGAAGCACTCAAACAAAAAAGAGTACGTGTGGAAATCTCTCCCTAAGAAACGCTAAACCCTCTGAAAAACAAACCACTTGTAGCCAACATAATTCACAGCAAGAGAGGTAAGACTCGCAAAAATCTTGGCAAGCCAAAGCTCCATGCCCAACTGAGGAAGCATCACAATAACAGCCACCGATAACCCAAGAGAAACACCATTCACAAAGAGAAAGCGCACCACCATTCCTATGAAAATCGAACCCTCGTGCCGAAAGGTGAATTTCTTATTCCAAAAAAAACTATTCACCGTCCCAGAAGCATACCCAAGCACCTGTGCCCACCACCGCGGAACACCCACCATTACAGCGAGAAAAAACACCCCAAAATCTACCAAAGTATTCAGCACCCCAACAAAACCAAACCGAACAACCTCACCGATGCGTTGTCTCATGCTTTTCCCCAGAGGGTATGCCCCTCCGTTCCTGAATAAAAAACCGTGGCCTTTGTTTTGTTTCTACATAGATACGCCCAATATATTCGCCAATAATCCCCAAAGCCAGCAAAATCATCCCCCCCAAAAACCAAAGCGAAAACATAACCGATGTCCATCCTGCCACCGTATGTCCCCTCAGTTTTTGAACGAGAGAATAAAAAAGAATCACAACGCTTATCCCCGAAACAAACAACCCCATAGCACTAATCCAGCGAATAGGCTGAATCGAGAACGAGGTAATAGCATTCAATGCAAAGCCTATCATCTTGCGAAGAGGATATTTTGTCTTGCCTGCTATACGCTGCTGCCTTACATAGTAAACCTCAGTAGAGGGAAACCCTACCAAAGGCACAAGCCCGCGAAGAAAGAGATTCCGCTCAGGAAAAGAAAGCAAAGCCTCCAAGGCGTGCCGCCCCAGGAGACGATAATCAGCATGGTTATACACCAGAGGAACACCGAGGCTTTTCATGAGTCGATAAAAGGCAAGAGCTGTTTCCCGTTTGAAAAACGAGTCATGTTCCCGACTCGAACGCACCCCATACACAACCTGATAACCTTCCTGAAACTTCACAAGAAATTCATCAATGGCACGAATATCATCCTGAAGATCAGCATCCATCGTGATCACCGCATCAAACCCCAACTCATACGCTTCTGTCATCCCTGCAAGCAAAGCATTCTGATGCCCACAGTTACGCGAGAGCCTTATCGCCATAACAAAAGGAATACGACTACTCGCCTCAGAAAGAATCTCCCATGTCTTATCCCCACTCCCATCATCAACAAAGAGAATACGGCTCTCCTGAGTCAGAAGAGCCTTCTGCAGAAGATCGTGGTATTTTTCTTGCATCTTTTCGATGGTATAGGGAAGCATCTCTTCTTCAAAGTAACAGGGAATCACAAAACAAACCTTCGTCATATTGCCACCTTTCTGTTTTCCTATGGAAGGACAAAAGGTCCAACATCGTCCATAATCATCGGTCCATTGGGATCACCCCCCATACGATAAGGTTTGGGTTCTTTTTCAAGAGGACGATTTGCACTCTCCAAGCCATCATAATCCCATGTCGTGATATAAATCTTCATACCAGTGATGCTTGCAGGATTCTCAAATGACGCCCCACTGTAGCGAAGAGTGATCTGCCGTTTTCCCACATCAACAAAAATCTTAGGAGAGGCATTCAAGGGAGTACCGTAGTTATCCGTACTTACCCCTCTCCAAGAGAAAAGGTTATTGTTCCAACCACCCACCATACTCATAATATGCCATTGAAATCCCTGAGGAGCGTTTGCCTGCTGACAAGGAAGCACAGTCGCACCTTTCTCCCTTCCTGGAAGGGAGAAGTAAATATAGAAGGTGACATGATCAAAGCCATTTTTTGGATTCCAAACGGTGCTGATAGGTTTTGCCATAGTCAGCGTAATCATGAGGTTATTCCGAGCACGAAAAACATCAACCGATTCTATATCCATCTGATGATCAAAGGAAACATCCGTCGGATAGAGATAATTACCAAAAGGACCCTTATCATCACCCACAGGATCTTTTACCGAAAGAACCTTTTTGTACTCCACATTCACCTTAAAGAAATATGTGGAACTAACTACTATGTCATTTTCAGGAGAAAAACCATACACCGTACAACGGTGTTCTCCGTTATCAAGCGCCTCCACAGGGAGAACAAGAGACCAATCCCCGTTAGAAGAAAGAATAAGGGGAAGAGCTGATGCGATTTTTCCATCAACAACTAGTACAGCATTAGAAACATTGGAAACCTTTCCCTTAAGCACAATGTTGGTTGACAGAGTAGCAACAGAAGGAATCTGGAGCACGAGAGAGCCCGTCGTCCTCTTGGGGTTTGCTGTTCGTACCATAGCAATAACACTCGATTTGCCTTTGAGAACAAAAGAGATTTTGCCCTTTTCATCACTTACAAGAGGGGATGAAATTTTCCGTGTACTATACAAAACCTCAAGAGATACAGGAGTTCCTTCACCAACATCAAGATTATCAATAAGCATCTCTTCTTCAGAAGTATTGAAAATCACAACAGCTTTGTTTGTACCTTCCTTCATCAAATAGGCAAATGCACCAGGTCCACTTGCATCATCCTTTATAGGTACAATATCTCCTCGACGTAAGACACTGTTGGTCATTCGAAGATTTGCTAAATCCCTGATGAAACGGTACATGTCTCCATCTGTCTGAAACCTATCCTTTCCCCCCGAACCATAGCCACCAGCAAAAAGCGCCGTACGAGTTTCGATAAGTTTTTGCTCAGTACCATAGTAAATCACAGGAATACCAGGAATGGTAAAGAGAAAAATCAGTGCCTGTTTGGTAGCAGGAACGGTAGCTCCTTGCAGAAAACGATTCATATCATGATTATCAATGAAATTAAGCAGATAATGAAGATCCTTGAAGTTTCTCTTGAGAGCCTGAATACGATAGGTCATGAGACGTGTTTCACCTCCCTCTGCAAACACACGCTTAATCTCCTGCTGAAGGGCAAAATTCAACACACTATCCAGTTCTGGCTTCTGCGGCGTTCCGAGAAAGGTTTTTGCCGTCATCTCACAATCATCCTTATAGGGAGTTGAATTAAACCAAGCCTCTCCGAAAACAAAAAAGTTACTTCTTCCCGTCTGCTGGGCAAAAGCTTTCATCCCCGGGGTACTACCCTCATCATAGAGAAAACGATTCCAGAAGGCATGATCAACATACATAATCGTATCAATACGAAAGCCATCTACTCCACTGTTGGTAATCCAGAAACCGTAGGCTTCCTTCAATGCCTTGATAACCAGTTCATTAGTGGTGTTGAGATCATCAAGATCCGAAAGCTGGTAAAAAATCTTTTGATAAGAATCTTGATAGTTCTGAATGGGAGGAGTCCAATGGTAGATTCCAAGAGCACGCTGAGCAGGATCCCGTGGATCATTCTGATCAAAGGGATAATGAGTGGGTTTTGCCGTTGGTTGTGACGCTGTATTCATGACAAGATTCTCTGTTACATTGGAAGGGTTGTAGGTATTGGTATAGGTAAAAAAGTTCCCCACATGGTTACACACAATATCCTGAATGAGAAACATACCTCGCTTATGAAGCATCACAGAGAGAGCCTGATAATCCTCAATTGTACCAAAATGTTCATCAATACTCTGAAAATCACGAGCCCAATAACCATGATAACCACCATAGTGAACGAGAGGATCCCACCACTGGTTTGCCACAGGGGGGGTAATCCAAATGGCTGTTGCGCCCAACCCCTGAATATAATCAAGCTTTTCCACAATACCAGCAATATCACCTCCAGAAAATTTTGCATTGTCTTGTGGATCATACTCACCCACTTGAAAGTTGTTGTTTTTGGGGTTGCCATCATTGAAACGATCAATCATAATAAAGTAGATAATCTGATCTCGCCAGTCTGGACTCGACACATGAAGGTACCTCGCCTTGTCTTCAGCAGAAACACTCAAGATTGGCATGCTTGCATCTCTTTGAGAAGACTGCTTTACTGGCTGACCACAACTCACCATTGCCAAAAGAAAAACTCCCCCCAAAAAAACAAATCGCTTCATTATGAGCTCCTTGTTTTTGTTAGTCGCGTTATTATACAAAAACAATAAGAAAAAATCAAAATTTCAAGAAAATATGACAGGAAAAGCCCCGAGTAAAAAGCGGAGGATGAGTCGAACGCTCTGTTTTTGTTTCAGCTGAATTTTTCTGGTATGAACTTTAGTCAATTTTGTAAAATATCAGTTAAGCAAAGAATTTTTCTCAAACTCTTCTGGGGTTCTATAACCCAGATAAAAATGAAGTCTTTTTCTGTTGTAAAATATTTCAATTACTGAATCCCACGCTCAGAATGAAATAGTAAACCTCTGTCAGGATTTCTGTTTAAACATGCCATTTCCAAAGCACAAATTACCAACAGAGTATCTGGCTTACGAGACATAGACCATCCCACAACCTTTCTTGAATATAAATCAATAAATCACGCAAAAGAGTATCAAATCATAGTGTGTAGGAATATAAGTTATATCAGATACCCATATTTGTTTTGGCTTTTGAGGATTAAAGTTCCTGTTCAGTATATCTTTTTCTACTTGTTCTCTCCATAGTTGAACTTCCATTTAAAATATTCGGCTTAACTTCTCCTCTACGTTATCGACTGAAGACCAGTTTGATTTTTTTCTTTTTTATCATTACAATGAAAAAAACAAAAGGAGCAAGAATGAACCCACTCTGGATTTTCTTTCTCCTTCTCGGAGAGATAGCTTCTCCAATACCACCAAAAGAACCAACTGTGACTGACCCCAGTGTAGGAGAGCCTATTGTCAGCAACGTTATTGTTCCTGATGTCTTTTTTTCTCAAAAGGACAATCCACCCCCAACCAATACTATTCTCCACGTCTTTAGAGTGGAACTCTCATTCTATGGAGAGACCAACACTGTTCAAGGCGTATGGAAAATCTCTCGAGATGCCATCATTACCATCACCAATACCAACACCTCTCGTCAAGAAATCAATTCTCTTTCCATCTATGATATAGCCTCCCTCTCCATCCAAAGTTGGCGTGTCGGAAAAATCAGTAACTCCTGGTACGAATTCATTCCCGACAGGGTAACGATAGTAACCTGGAACGGCAAAACCAACGAAGGCCAAAGCGATTGGCAATGGCTCCATAGAATTTCTCTCGAACAGGAAAGTACTTATAACTATTACACTCTTTTCTATGATAGTTGGGAAAAGGGGATAGGAGAACGACTCCGTTGGCGTCATGTCCAGTACCCCCATTTTGACTACCACTTCACCTTTCCTCTCAAGGGAACGGTTATCCGCATACGATTCCTCTACCCATAACAAAAAGCAAGGAGTTTGGCATGAGTATCAAAATTATTCCCGAAAGAGTAAAGGGCGACTGGACACCATTTCCCCTCACGGTAACGTGTAACGAAACAGTTTTTCACTTCTCTCTTGAGAAAACCATCGAAGAAAACTGGTATCCCACCATCCAGCAGATAGGCAAGAAACGGGGAAGATGCGCATTTGCCTTTTTCTCCTCACAGGAAGGCTTCATCTTTGACCGTCTCCACGATATGCTCAATGCCTACATTCCAGACCTAGCCACCAAGGTTGACCCTCTTTTGCGAGAGTTTGTTAAAAATGCTGAAAAACAAAACATCATCACCCTCGCCCAGAAAACAGGCCTCCTCCCCCAAAACTCCGAACACCTCTCCCTGCACATGATGGGGAAAATCCTTCAGGAAAAAGTGCTTGTAGAAGAAACCAATACCCCAATCCTCTACTCTGATCCCTCTCTCCTCGTGGAAGTTATCATGCAAAGTGAAAACAATAACCTCATCATAGAGATCAAAAATAAAGGACATCTCAGCAAAGAGCAGCAAGAGATCATCCGCAAAAAAATTGAATTAGGGCGAAAAATTGCCCAGTTTGATCTCAGGCAGGAATTCGAGATGAAAGCCTACCCAGAATGCAAAGCCATTATCGAAGAATTTCTCTATTACGAGTACCAACCAGAAGAGTTACCCATCCTCTGGGAAAAAGCCATTGAAGAAACCTTCGACGACTACTGGCTTATGTCCCCCTATTTTCTCCTGATGGGGTCTGGAGTACATTCCTCCTTTTTCCCCTACTATGCCACGGTACACGGGCTTCTTCGTGCAGCACAAAAAGAACTTCACAACATCTCCGAAAATGCCTATTCAGCGGGAATGGGATACATCCAGAGTGCCTTCATCATCGAATCAAACCGTAGCCTTTATGGAACCGATGGCCAAATCTTCACCCCTCTTCAAGACGGGGAAAAGGTAAAGGCTTTCTTCCAAATAGGCTTTCCGTCGATTGAGGTCGACTTCCCCATCAGATGAAGAACCCCCAGAGTATTCTTTCGTTTGATTTTTCGCAATTGTGACAAATGCCCAGTGAAAAAGTGACAAATGCCTCTTGATTTTGCGCTTTCCTCATGATACACTGTGAGCAATCAAAAAAGAGAGGTTTGTCATGAAGTATCTTTTTTCAGTGGGAATACTTTTCCTGATCATCACTTTAGCACTCGGTAAAGAACAGCTCAGTACCGTTGTTCATCGCCTTTTGGCTCAGAGCAATTACCAAGAGGCTCGTCTTCTCCTCGAAGAACACCTGCGCAAAAACCCCGATCGATCAGACTATTATATTCTTCTCTCAGAGGTTTGGTGTGCAGAAGGAAAATACTCAAATGCCTTTCGAGTAATCGTAAAGGCGTATGAATACTTCCCTTCCAATCCCTATGTTGCCAAAGAATTAGCCGATGTCTATCGCTCCCTTGGAGAATACAAAAAGGCTCTTGCCCTTTATCGTCAGGGGCTTCCAGAAATCCCCGAAAAACACAAGCCCCTCTGGTATTATGGAATGGGAGTGTGTTACTATGAACTCAGCGAATACGATAAAGCCCTCCGATTTCTTCAGGAAGCCCTGAAAGGCAAGATTGCTTTCTGGCCATTGTACTACCTCGGGAAAACCTATCTTGAACAAGAACGATTTGATGAAGCATGCTGGGCTTTTGAACGGGCCGAGTTGCAACTTCACTTTCAAGCCACCTGGGCAACCAACCTCTTTTACTATGCGTGGGGAACAGCCCGTTTGGAACAAGCCCTCCGCATTCGAGCAACAAATACTCTGGTGGCACGAAGCACCTTTGAGGCACTTCTGCACGACAATCGTTTCAGTGATAGGCGAATACGAGAACGTGTAGAATTTTGGCTCAAACGACTATGAAATGGAAAATTATTTTTTTCATCTCAGCTCAACTTTATGCTCTCAGAATCAGCGAAATCTACTATGGAGGAAACCTCTTCATCCCCGATAGGGAAAGGTACATCGAAATAGAAAATGACACAAACGAAACAATTGATCTCCGAGAAGTAGCTCTTGTTTTGCCTCGTTCCGATACTTCCACGACGACCAATAGCCTGGCACAGGGGACTTTTCTCCTCTTTGATGGGGAAGCCAAAACCAATGAATGGCTTCTTCCCCCAGGGGAAAGAGCCGTTGTCATAGCAGAAGACTACAACACAGGGGGAAGACTTCTCTCCTGGGGCACAAACACCATCCTCCTCAAACCCAAAAGCAAAACAAGCTGGACATATAGCTGGAACAATCGCCTTCACCTCATGGGAATTCTCTACCGCGGAGTACTCATCAAGGAAAAAAATATTCCATCAACAATCACAACAAAAGGCTATGCTCTCACCTACAACCACGATTTATGGCAGGAGGATATCCCCCGACCAGGCCAAACAAAAACAATTCATATCTTTGCTGAAAGAGTTCTGCCCATTGGTTCACCCGTAGAGATTTACTGTGAATCTGAAGAAAACCTCTCCTCCCTCACCGTTGAAAGCTATCCCGACGGTTCTCGATGGGTATATCCTCTTCAAGGAGCCCCACCCTATCACCTCACCCTGCCAGGTTCTCTGAATCATGCCACAACATGGATTATACGAGCAGGAAATACCTCCCACAAAATCCGTTTCCTCGACACAAACACCTCATCCCCATACGCAGGTAGGGTGATTATCAACGAACTCCTCACCGATCCAAAAAAAGACTACTCAGGGGGTGGATGGACAGGTGAAGATGGGGGCACAACCATTAATGAGAACGACGATTGGATCGAGCTTGTGAATTGCTCTGATCAAACCATTACCACAACAGGATGGTATCTCGAGCATATTTCCTCACAGTCTCGAAGCTTTCGTAAAATAACCCTCCGTTATGAGAGTTTGAGAGGAAATCAGCCCATGGACACACTCTCCCCCCTTGGTATCGGTATATGGAGTGTAGAAAACGGTCTATCAGACAAGGCATCCATCATCCTCTATGATGGTCACCCCTTGTGGGGGAGGCGAATAGCCTCCCTCTCCTATGGACAAGGAGACATCCCCTCGGGAGACGCCTCCACTCCCTTCTCCATACAAAGGCTCCCCCACAGGGCTCCCGATGGCTTTGAAAGTTGGCATAAACAACCCCCAACCTTTGGCACCATCAACGGCACAGAACCCTTTCTTTCCTACCGATGGAGTAGTACCAACACAGGTACCATTGAAATCTTTATGAGCGATCCCCTCAGTGGGACATTAGAGAGCGTTAATCTTCAAGCGGAAAGTGAAATTGAAACAAAACTGTGGACTCTCTCGGGGAAAGGAGGACTCTTCTGGGGAAGTTTCAGCGTTGGGCAACATTCTCCATGCGACCTCTCTGTTAAAAACGGAGGGAAAAATATTCTCCGATTCGTTTCGGGTGGAAAAACATTCCTCTGGGATTTCGTATGGAAAAAGAGCAACTACTCCTACCCCGAAATCACCGATACCCTCGCTTGTGTCGTCTATCCCAACCCTGTTTTCCTCGGAGATAAGGTTTTTATCACACGTTTTCCTCTAGGTACACGAGGAGTTATCTTTGATGAAAAAGGGCGCGTGGTAGCGCAGTTCATTTTAGAAAAGGAGATTTTCCAATGGAAACCATTAAAAAAGGGTGTGTACTCTCTCTTGTTATCCTATGGTGGCAAATCGCTTGTGCGCAAGATTTTGGTACAGTAGAAATATGGCAAGAGTGGTTGGAAAAAAACAAGGGTGTGTACACCTTTTATGAAAACACCCTAAGCCGTGACACCTTTGTGGGAGGCGGATGGTGGAAAGAACCATGGTTTTCCCTCACAATCAGTGGAGATTACCAAAGAGAGGGAGGATTTCTCTTTGCCGAAGCTGACGACTATGGATACAGAGAATACGGGGAAGTGATTGCCTATGGATGGGGCTTTTTTCTTTCAGGAAGCGTGCGGTGGAAGGATTTTCAATTCGGTGGTTCTTGGAGATTTCATAAAGAAAGCATCGGAGCCTACACCCTCGATCAGCACGAGGAAAACCTCTTCGTAAAATATACGAGTTCTTCGTGGGGGTTTAGAGCCTCCTCTGACGGCATTCGCACCACCCTTGAGGGCAAAGGATCGTGGTGGTTCTTTTGGATGCCTGTGAGTATAGGAACTATTCTCCAATGGGATGAGGGCCTCATTTGGAATGGAAGTATAGGGATAGCCAACACCCTAAAAACCCTCGCTCTTGAATGGCAGTTTCCCCTCTATAGGGAAAGGGCATATCGAGAGCTCATGACGATAAGCTGGCTCAAACGATGGAACAGATTTTTTGTTGGAGGAAGCCTTGGACTATCCGAATGGGACGCTGGAAGAATACAGATAGGGGTAGGAATGATATGGTAGAATGTGGGCGCTATAGGATTCGAACCTATGACCCCCTGCTTGTAAGGCAGGTGCTCTGAACCAACTGAGCTAAGCGCCCCAAAAATGAGGTATATATTATAGCATATTTTTCAGAGAAAGTCAAATCAGAGAGGATTTTTCCTCTTTCAAAATTGCGATGAAATTTTTATGAGCTCAGGGGCAATTGAATCAAATCATAGCTCTTGGGACCTGGGATCAAGTCACGACTATAGATTGTCCATATCCAAGGAAAACTATCCCAAAAGAGATTCAAAAGCAACTTCTGGCGATCATAATCCATTTCTAGCATCACATCGTCAAAAAGAAGAAGGGGAACACGAGATGCATCCCGAAGGAGTGATGCCACACTGAGTTTAAAAAGGAGAGCTGCTGCCCGTTTCTGCCCCTGTGAGGCAAAATTCCGAAAGTTCTTGTCCTCGCTTCGTATCTCAAAGGTATCACGATGAGGACCAACAAGCGTCATGTGTTTCTGCCGTTCCAGTTTCTTGCTTTCCTCCAGTGCCTGAAAAAAACTCTCCTTCACCGTTTTTTCAACCCGAAAGGTGTTCAGCATACGGAGTTCGATTTTTATATTGTAGAGTTCATAAAAACTCTCCTGAAGACGCAGCGAGATTTGCCTCAAATAGAAAAAACGCTTCTCAATCAGGGCACTCCCCGTCTCCATAAGCTTTCTATCCCAAATGTGGGCTTCTTCTGGTTGGGTGCGGAGGTGGGCGTTTCGCTGGCGAAGAACACGAAAGTATTCCAGCCAAAGAGAGCGATAATCCTTGTCCAAAACATTCATCACCGTATCAAGAAGCCTCCTTCTCCCTTCTGGTCCCCCATAGAGAAGAAGGGGATCCTCGGGAAGAAAAACCACTACGGGGTGGTTCCTACGGTATTCCTCAGCCGTTACTGTTTTGGTGTTTTTTTTGTAGAGACGAGCTGTTGGGGTATAACCAAACTGGTACTCATCATGCTGGTATACTCCCCTGAGTGAGAAACCCTTTCCTCCCCACTGGATTGCATCAGCGAGGTTGTGAGTACGAAACGACTCTCCCGTCAACCAGACAGCAATAGCCTCAAGGAGATTGGTTTTGCCACTTCCATTGGGGCCTAGAATAACCGTCTTCTCACCCAACGAAGCAAAGAAGTTGTCCGCATAGTTGCGAAATCCAACAATCTGAAAATTCTGAATCATGGTGTGGAGCGGGGTTTTTTGATTTTGATGTGCTTTTTGGTTGTGAGGTGCTGCTCAACATACGCCAAACCCATCTGAGGAGTAATATGATCTTTGTGCAAAATCACACGATTCTGAAGCCCCTGAAGAGCCCGATGGGGTACGGTGTGCGTAAAACTGGCTATAGCATCGATGGCTTCAAACTCATTGGATGGAGGTTCACTCTCAAAGAGGGCTCGATAGATGGCACCATTGAACTTAAAGGGAGAAGCTGTGCTACACACTAAAACAGGGACATGGTCCTCGCGCTGCTGATGGTACTGGTTGAGCGCATGGTAAGCCACAGCGGTATGGGGATCGAGAAGATAACCATACTGCTGATACACTTCCTTGATGGTGATAAGGGTATCCTCTTCCGAAGTCCAATAGCCTTCCATTACCCCTCGAATCTTGTTCAGGGTGGTGGCATCAACCTTGAAACGTCCCCGCTCATTCAGCATCAGAAACCAATCCTGAATTTTGATAAAATTGTGTTCTGTGATTTCTGCAAGAAAACGCTCCAAGTTGGATGAGATGAGGATATCCATTGAAGGGCTATAGGTCTTGTAGAACGGCCGATTGCGATCATAGGCTCCTGTTCTCAAAAAATCAGCGAGAACATTGTTCTGATTAGAAGCACAGACAAGTTTTCGGATGGGAAGCCCCATCTGCTGAGCATAGTAGGCAGCAAGGATATTGCCAAAATTCCCCGTAGGTACAACAACATCAATCTCTTGCCCATAGCCTCGTCCTAATTCCTTCACAAGCCGCATATACCCCCACACATAGTACACTATCTGGGGGGCAAGCCTTCCCCAATTAATGGAATTTGCTGAGGAAAGCTCATAGTTATAGTGAGAGAGTTTTTCTTTAAATTCAGCATTGCCAAAAATTGTTTTCACCATGGACTGACAGTCATCAAAATTTCCCTCGACAGCCACAACATGGGTATTAATTCCATCGGTAGTGAGCATCTGGAGTTTTTGCACCAGACTCACTCCCTCATCTGGGAAAAACACATAAATCTCTGTGCCTGGAATATTCTTAAACCCCTCCAAGGCGGCCTTGCCTGTATCCCCCGATGTTGCTACCAGAATCACCGTTGTAGTATTTTTTTTGAGTTTTTTCTTGGCTGTCACAAGCCAGTGAGGAAGAATCTGAAGAGCCATATCCTTAAACGCAGCAGTAGGCCCATGCCAAAGCTCAAGAATACCCACATTCTCATTAAGCATATAAACAGGAGCAATCTGCGGTGTGTCGAATGTTGTCGTATTGTAAGCATCCTGAAGAGAGGCTGTGAGTTCTTCTTCCAAAAAAGCCTGCTCTCCACGGCAGAGATAGGGTGCAAGAACATGAAAGGCAACGCCATGGTAATCCTCACTCATAAGAGTGGAGAAGTCCACCTGAGGAATGTTCTCTGGAAGAAAAAGCCCACCTCGCGGAACCATGCCCTCAACAATCGCTTCTGTAACACTCACGGGGGGATAATTGCCACGAGAACTGATGTACTTCATCGAAAAACCTCACTTTCACACTTCAAGTGCCATAAGTATAAGCAAAAACACGAAAAATCGCAAGTTGTGAATTATGCCTGCCGTTGCAGTTGGGTGTCATGCCGACAAAAAAGGACTATTCGCTTTCTTTTCCGGGGTCGATAACGCCTTCATCTCAAGAGAGGGTAAACCTTTTGCTATTCCCTTGTCTCAGTTTTTTCAGGCCATGGAAAGATTTTAGCCAAAACAGGGTAATAGCCGCTACTTGCGAGGTGAGATGCATAAGAAGCAAAGCTTGGTTGTACTCTCTCCTTGTCTCTATTTTTTCTCCCATGGAGAAAAATAAGCTAACAGAGGGAAAGAGCTGAACCTTAGTCAATTTTGTAAAATATCAAGCAAAGAATTTTTCTCAAACTCTTCTGGGGTTCTATAACCCAGATAAGAATGAAGTCTTTTTCTGTGGCAAATCCGCAACAAATACCAGAACTCCTTCGATGGAGTAGCAGATTCCAAAAAAATATGCTATAATAAACAGAAAAACTCCAAGGAGACCCCCCATGAAAGACTCGCAAAAACAAAAAAAGTGGCAGATTCTCTGGTGGGCTGTGTTTTTTCTCGCCCTTATCAATTGTTTTGTAAATTTGGGAAAATTTGAAGTGGAAATATGGGATGAATCCCGACATGCCCTCAATGCTTACGAAATGATGAAGAGTGGCTCCCTTATAGCCATGACCTACGATGGCAGTCTCGATTACTGGAACCTCAAGCCCCCCTTGGGAGCGTGGCTCATTATCATGGGATACAAACTCCTTGGTGTCAACCTTTGGGGGCTACGTTTCTTCTCGGCGCTCTCCGCCTTCCTCACCATCCTTCTCACCATGAGTATAGCCAAAACCTATGGCAAAAATGTGAGTATCACGGCGGGGGCTATCCTCACCACCATGTATAGCTTTCTTGCCTTCCACACAGGGAGATACGGCGACTATGATGCCCTGCTTGCCTTCTTTGTTGCAGTGACAGCTTGGGGACTTCTCAAATGGGACAACAACCACCGTTGGGGGCTGTGGGTAGCCTCTCTCATGGTTTCCCTCTCTTTTCTTTTGAAAAGTTTTGCTGCCATCATCCCATTTCTCATGATAGGAGTAACCATTGCCACAGAAAAACGATACAAAAAACTCACCATCCTTGACAGCATCTTCTCCCTCCTTCTCATGGGAGTACCTCCCCTCATCTGGGCTATTGCCCGATATCAGGTGGATGGGCTTGCTTTTTTCCAGCACATGATAGGATACGACCTTCTGAAACGCAGTCAACAAGCCATAGAAGGCCACCCAGAGAGTAATCTCCACTACCTTGAACCCATCTTTTTCAAAACCCTTCCATGGTCGCTTCTCCTCTTCTTTGTTGTACCCTTTCTTGGGTTTGGCATCTCTCTCAAACGCAAAGAAAAACTCTGGGAAATCCATGCCCGTCATTCAGGTTTTGGTCCATCCCTGTTTTGGATATGGCTTATTGTCCCTCTCTTTGTTGCCTTTCTCGTGAAAACCAAAAGCGATTGGTACCTTAATCCCTTCTACCCTCCGCTTGCCATCTTCATTGCGTGGCATATATGGAATGGAAAAACATCTCAGCAGTGGGTGAAAAAGCTTTTAAACAAAAAAAAGAAACTCCTCATAGGAATGACCCTCACAGCAGAGATTCTCTTCGCCCTGCTTGTACTTTTCCCCAGTGAGTGGGTATTTGATACAAAAATACGATACTACCCCGGATACCAACGGCTTTTGCAGGAATTTGCTACCAATACCCAACGCTCATCTGAAGGAGTGGTGTACACAGCCGATTTCATCGAACAAGACTTCCGCTTCCTCGTCAAGGCGATGATAGGGTACGAACTCAAAGGTATCGAAAGTATCCGCGAAGCCTCTCCCGGCATGAAAGTAATTGTCTGCAGTCAAAATCGCCGCGCTGACATTGAGAAAATGTACCCTGATATTCGTCTCCGTCAGCTTGCCGAGAACCGTGGATGGGTGCTTCTCACCGTTGAAGAAACCAATCCCGAAAGCTTATAAACTTTTCCCTCTCAACGCTACTGAACCACAATACTCTCGGGAAGATACGATGTGGCAAAGTTTTCCGGAGCATACATTTCCTCCACATGAACACCCGGAATGCCGAATCTGCCCGGAGAAGCAGCCCTCACCAAATACGTAAGCGTATAGGTTCCTGGGGACAAGAAGTCAGCGGTAAAAATCACCCTATCTCGATAGATCTCCTTGTGGTCGAAACCATACCAATAATAGCCATCTTCATTACTCTGTGTCTTTGCCGAATTGGGAGTATTGCTCTCCGTGGCAAAAGAAAGATTCACCACCTCAACCCCAGCAGGCAAGGCATCATCCACCACTACCATAGAGCGATTCTGGGAGGTTTGCACCACAATCTCCACGAGATAGTCCTGACCTCGCTTTAAGACACTCACCTCCGTGCCTGTTACAGGATCGAGATAGCGCTTCTTAATCACAAAACCATTCCCCACCAAGGGCTGGAGGTTTCGACGAGGCACATAGCGATAACGATAGGTATAGTAAAGAGATCCCCGCCCCTGTCTAGAAAGTTGAAGCTCTTTCTCTCCAACATCATCCGCAGACAATGAATACTGACCCTGCACCGTTGGTTGTAAACGACTGGAGAACTCCCCCTCGAGGAGTTTTTTCCCCGCTGAAAGAATAGCCCATGAGGAGGCAGGTTCCTCCTTCTCGTAGCGCTTCAGATAGGTAGACAAGACATACCATACCCAGACATTCTCATGGGTGTGCAGCCAAGCATCCCCACGACGAGAATCCAGCAAAAATCGTATCACCTTGTAGGCATCCGCATGGCCCCCCTGAGATTCCAGAATACTCTGGAGGACTATTGCCGTTGAAATCACATCCGTGTAGTAAAACCACCCCCAGTCTGTCTTGTCAGTGAAAGAAACTTTGGCCGAAGAGACCTGCTTGTTCTGTTCAAAGTACTGAAGAATCTCTGAACGAAACGCTTCTTTGCCTGCAAAGTCGGGATAGTTCTTGAGAGCCATGAGCAAAAATGCCATGGCAGACAGACTTCTATTCTCGGGCTTTTTCATCTCAGCATAGGTTTCCTTCCACCTTTGAACATCCGCATAACCATTCATAGAAGCCGCATAGAGAGCATACGAAAGCGTCAACCAACGATAGTAAGTATTCCTCTCATCGGGTATCTTACGGTTCTGAATATAGGACTTCACCTGTGCCATCACACGATTATAAAAATTCTCTTCAATCGTATACCCTGCCTGCTTTGCCAGCGTCATTACCCAAAAAACATACACGGTAAGGTAACCAGAAACATAGCTGCTGTCCTTCCAGTAGGAAAAACCCTTGTCCTTGTAATAGTCTGGCAACTCCTTGATGACCGCCGCTACAACGCTTCGAAGGTCTTCCTTCGTCTTGTTCTGCAACAAACGATAGGAAAGAATCACATCCTCTCCCACAATGAGAGGCAGAATTTTAGATGTTTTCTGCTCCACACACCCATAGGGATAGTTCACCAGATAATCCAGATTTCCCTTAAGTTCAACAAAAGCCGTTGGAGCTACCACCATCTCGATAGAAGAAAGATCAGAAGCAACATTCGTTGTCACCAAAAAGCGTTGGATTGCCTGATTCTGACCTTGGGTAACCATCCCATAGGTTGCAACTACTTCAGGATAGCGCATAATGGTAACAGGAAACGTTTTGGTTATCCCATCAGAAACACCATCACCAAGCACCTTCATAGTCATAGAGACTTCCCCTTCACGAAGAGCAGAAACCTGCACAGGGAAAAGCACCTCCTGAGAGGCATTATTTTCCAGAACAATATTGGTTCTCACCACACGATTACCACCCACAGACAAACCATCCGACACACTCAGCTCTGCAACAAGTTGCTGTCGTTTCCCGCTATAGTTAAAGAGAATCCCTCCCCCCATAAAGCTATCACCAATACGAACAAACGAGGGAAAGCTCTCCAGCACCATGAGAGAACGACTCACCGTAAAAGTACTCTCCCCATAGCCAAAGAGCGAATCACGAGTATGGGCAACCGCCATCACACGAAAACTCGTAAGGTTATCAGGAAGAGAGAAAGTAACCTCTGCCGTTCCATTGGTCACCCAGTGTTTCGCTTCATAAAACGCCGTATAGCGAATCTGGGATCGAGGAACGATCATCCCTAAAGAAATTCCTCCATCTCCCCCTACAATCTCACCCTTCTCATTCAGATACCTTTGCCCATAGATGAAGTTACGCGTTTCCAGTGTTGAAACAGCAAGAGGTCGCGGAGCATAAAAAACCGAAATGGGATTAGGCAAACGGTAGTTCACAAGGTTCAACACACCCACATCCGCCACCGAAATGGTCACCTCACCGCTTAAGGGTTTTCCATCCATATCCTGAAGCGTAATGCTTGCCTTTACTTTATCCCTTGGTGAATACGAAGGCTTGTCTGTAGTGACACCAACGGAAATCCTCTTTTCGCGTGGAACAACTTTTAGCTCTGCATACCCCAAGCGATACTGAGGACGAGCATAATCAACATCATTAGAAACCATATTGACCCCAGTCCTCCCCGTATAGAGAAGCACCGAAACATACATATTAGGAATAAAGTTTGTTTCAATGGGTATGGTGAAGGTTACCATACTGTTGGTGGCAGGAATATCAAACGACTTGTAGAACTTCTCCCTTTCAATGGTAATAAGGGCACGAGCACTCTTGTAGGGATTCTTGATGAGGATGGTTGCCTTCTCACCAACGCTATAGTTCTCTTTGTCAACGATGACTTCTACCCTATCGTCATTATCAAGCAACCAGCCGTAACTTCCTCCACCCACAGCATAAAAATCTGTTGTACCATGGGGGATTACTTGATTCCCCCGTATTTCGAAGAGTGTGGCGGTATAGTATCCCGGCTCTTGCAAAAAGAAACGAAGCGTATTGCTGGAAACCGTGATAACATTCGAATACACCGGTGTCACAATCCTTCTCCACTCCCACTGAAAACGCCCACCATTCCCTACAACACGAAAAGACTTCCACTCATAGCGATTCACAACAAGAAGAGCACGGTTGGTTGTTATGGCATCGTTCTCATCCACGGCCGCACATTCCACCTCAACGGGCTGGGAAAGCGAGAGAAAATAAGAACCGACCTTCACACCAAGATGAAGCTTTTTCCGCACCTCTATCCCCAGCTTCGAACCTCCCACAGGGATATCATCAGGAAGAACAGTACGAGCATAAATAGAGAGAAAACCATCCTCCGACAATGAGGCAAGGGAAAGCTTTGTTGAAGCCACACCATTCTTGTCTGGAATCACTGTTCCACTCGCAAGCTCTTGCGAATGCCACCACTCCTGCGATGAAAAACGATACCCTGGGAAACGCTTGCTTTTGTACTCCCCAGGCTGAAAAACAACACTGTAGTCAACAGGCTTTCCCACAGGAGCACCAAACAAATACCACCCCACAAGGTCAAGCTTCACCGTTTCACCAACAAAGTAAATGCTCTTGTCAACTTGAATCCTCATCTCCGCTCGTGCGGGGCGAAATTCCTCCACCTGAAACACCGTAGAAAATTTACCCTCACTATTTTTTTCTCCCTCAGGAATGATAAGTTCCACCTCATAGTAGCCCGTTGGTCCCTTCTCAGGAAGGGTAAAAGTAAGATCAAAACTCCCATTCGCTGTTGGCTTGATATTCGTAGAGAGTATTGTTTCCTCCCTCGCATCCTTAATGACAAGAGAAAAAAGCCGGTTTGTCCCTTGTGGGGGGGAGAGAAGCCAATCATCTTTATAACGATAGCGGAAAATACCTTTCAGATTCACCGTCTCCCCTCTCTGGTAGAGATAACGGTCGGTAAAAAGAACGCACTCTGGCCTCAGGGCAGAAAAAGTGTTTCCTCGAGAAATCTTGGTCGCCGTCGACGGAACAGATGAATCAGTGTCTTCACCATAGTATTCGCCATACCAGTCAAATGCCGCCCTTTTCCCGATATAAAAACGACTCGATCCCGCTTCCACCATATAAACGTCACTGGTATCCTCCACCAAAGCTGTCCCCGTCTTCCCCGTTTTGCTAACAGGAACAAACTTCCCCTTGCTGTATGCATACACTGTGGCATTCGTCACAGGAGCATTGTTTTTCAACCATCGAGCAATGAGAAGATCGCCACCAGGAGATGTCTTTAGCGTCACCGAAAAGTCAACAAACTGAATATAGCCACGGAAATTTTCCCGTTGCCCCCAGTTCTTCCTTGCGGGAGTTTCCCGTTGTACTTTAAAAGAGTAGATGAAAAAGCCATTTTCAAAGAGATTGTTAACACTATCATAAGGATGATAACTCTTCAAAGGAATATGAAACACCTGAAAGTTATTCTTTCGCCACGGGAGAGAAATCGTCTTTGTTTTCATACGCGAGTCAATTTTGGTAGACCCAGCAAGAAACTCTGCAATCTCCGACGGGTTGGTAAGAGAAATATACGAAAACTCGAGACCCGAGATATTAATACTCTTGACAGGGAAAAGGTTCGCCAGGTACCTTTCCATAATGAGGTAGCCCGTAGGAGCAGAAACGAATGAAGGACTATCTTCCACCTGGAAGGAAAACTTTTTCTCCGTTTGGAGGGTTTGCCCATACACATCCCTTATCCCTGGAGAAACCGTCAGCGTATAGTTTTTGATATCAGGAGAAAAATCCCCAGAAATATAAACAGAAGACCCTGAGGCACGCACAGAGAGGTTGGCAACAGGTGGCGTCACCGTCACCCAGCGAGAGACATCCCCTTCTTCAAGGTCATTGTTAAACTCAATCGTAAGAAGAGACTCCCTATAGACAAAAAGAGCACCCACAAAATTTTTTTTCCCATCTGAGGAAGAAAATGATCTCACACTCAAGGGTTCATAAGTCTTGTAGGAAAAGGTATAATCCTTCTCCATCCCCAGTTCACCGCCAATAGGCACAAGCGAGCGAGAAATCACAAGCCTATAGGATGTATTGGGCTTCTCCCCCGAAGGGGTAATAATAATTATCTGTTTATTGGTGTTAAGTACACCTTGCAGCGTCTTTTCTACTCTATAATTGATGGTAAATGGCACTGCGGGAAAGATCGTGGTGAATTTTCTCACCTGATTAATATCAACAGGATAGTTCCACTCCAGAACAATTAACTCATTGAGGTCCTTTGCTCGGCGGAAGGCATATGTTACTTTCAACAGAGGTGTGTTAAAAAAAATGGGAACATCGTACAACAACGGCGAATCATTTATTTTTCCCTTGGGAAGATTGGCATCAAGGGCTCTCACCGTAAGGGAGTACCGACGAGCAGGAAGCAGTCGATCAACCACCACAACATTCACTGTCTTCTCATCTACAAACTCGAGGGTGTATTTGAGCTTGGGACTAAAATCCAAAAAAAATTTCTTCTCAAATTGTTCCCTCATCGTGGCTATATCTGATTTTTTCACCACATTGGTAGCAAACTCTAACCGCAGGTAGATGGTCACCTCACCCCTCAGAATATCCCACGAGGACAAATGTATATCAAGAAACCGTTCTCCCCAACACACTCCCCAGAGAAACAGCACCATGACGGCATATAGCTTTTTCATATTCGCCCTCCTTTTTATTCTGGTATGAAAATAGTATACCTCCCTCACAGAAAAAAATCAATCAGGTATCGCCTCTTTTGTTGGCGTGGCACACAACACCTCATCAACTCTCCTTCCCTCCTCTTATTGAAAATTTCTCCCTTTTTCAGTTATAATACTCCCATGAAAAAAATCGATCTCCGTCTCTTTGCAAAAAAAATAATCCCTCTCTTCCCTCGCCTCTCACCACGAAAGAGGGGATGGATTCTCATGGGGATAGGCACCCTCCTCGTGGGCTATCTTCTTCTTCCCTATCCTTCAGACACCCTCCCCTCCCTTTACCAGCGAACCATTCGCGTGTACGATAGACATGATCGTCTCCTCATGGAAATATCTCCCCAACAAGGGGGTTTCACCTCATTCGTCCCCCTCAAGGATGTTCCCCAAACCTTTGTCAATCTCCTGCTCTTTGCTGAGGATAGAAACTTCTTCTCCCACAAAGGAGTAAGTTTTCCGGCCATGGCTCGTGCTCTTTTCCAGAACATACGACACGGCAGAATCGTCTCGGGAGGATCAAGTCTCTCCCAACAGCTTGTTCGTATCCGAAAGGGAAGACAACGAAACACACTCTTCTCAAAGCTCATCGAAATCATTGAAGCCTACCGCATGGAACTCCATTTCACCAAAGAAGAAATCCTCGAGGCTTACATCAACAGTGTTTTCATGGGCAACAACATCTATGGCTTTCAAAGGGCAGCCGAGGTCTACTTTGGCAAGCCGCTTTCCCATCTTAATGAACTGGAAATGTGTGCCCTCATTGCCATGCTGCCAGCCCCTACCCGCTACCAGCCCTACCGATCAGGATTCTCCTTCACAGAACGAGCACGACGACTCTTGGCACGAGCAGAACAAAACGGTATCGTGCAGCTCTCCCCCCTCCAGCAAGAAATCTACCACCAAGGCATGCTCTCTGTCCTCCCCATGGAATACCATGCCTACGCTCCCCTCTTTTCCCTCTATGCCCTCCAAAAAGCCAAAGCCTATGCCCCCGTTTCCGCCATCAGCGAAATCCACACCACCTTTGATCTCGTTCTCTATACCAACCTTCTCCCCATCCTCGAAAACACCATGAAAAGCCTCACCCCCTACAACGCCAAACATGCCGCCCTCCTCATGATTGACAATCCCTCCTCAGAACTTCGCGTCATGATTGGCTCCCTCGACTTTTTTGACGACAGCAAAGGCAAAATCAACGCCACCCTCATCCGAAAGCAAGTTGGCTCTGTGATGAAACCATTTGCCTATGCCCTCGCCTTAGAAAAGGGCATTTACCACGCTTCGAGCATTCTTCCCGATATCTACACAGAATTCCCCGCCGCCATCGGCAAATACATCCCCAAGAACTTCACCAGAACCTACCATGGACCAACCCGCTTCGCCGTCGCTTTGGCATCATCCTACAATGTTTCTGCCGTTCATGTTGCCCACACCATTGGCATCGAAGTATTCTACGACTTTTTAAAAAACATCGGTTTTGACTCACTCGAGAGGGGGCCTTCTTTCTACGGACTGGGGCTCGTCTTGGGAAATGCCGACCTCTCCCTTTTCGAACTCGCCCAGGGATACACCATCTTTCCTAAGGAAGGGCTCTTCCAACCCGTTCGGATGCTCTCCTCCATAGTCCTCAAAAACGGAAAACGCATTACCATCACCAACACAGCCCCCAAACGCGTTCTCTCCTGTGAAACCACCTTTCTCATCTCCCACATCCTCTCAGATCTTCGTTACAAAATCCCTGCCTTTGGAACAGCATCCCCCATCTACTTCCCCTTCCCCGTTGCTGTCAAAACAGGAACCACCAAGGACTTCCGAGACAACTGCGTGGTTGGCTACACCCCTCTTCACACCATTGCCATCTGGGTAGGAAACCTCTACAACGAACCCATGAAAGAACTCCCCGCTGTTGCAGGAGCAGGCCTCCTCCTCCGAAACACAGAACTCTTCCTCTGGAATAGCGGTTATCCATTCCCTCCCTTTGTTGCCAGCAATATGACCCTCATCACTCAGCGCGTTTGTGCCCTCTCTGGCATGATAGCCCATGAGGGATGTTCAACCACCCTCGATGAAATATTCACCCCCGACAACGCCCCCTCTCTCAGCTGCGACTGGCACAACAAAAAAGGAGAAATCACCGTACCCGACCTCTATCAGGAATGGGCAGCAGTTCACAATATCAAAACCACAGACACCTCCTTTGCCATCATTTTCCCCACCCGTGACGCCGTATTTGGTATAGACCGCTCCATGCCCCTCGAAAATCAGTGCATACCCCTCGAAGTACGAGGAGGGGATGAAACCACCACATGGTACGACAACGGAACATTCATCGGCAAGGGAAAACACCTCTTTTACCAACTCTCCCCCGGCGAACACATCCTCGTCGCCGAATGGAAAACCATCCGAGACCAAGTCCGCATCCTTGTCATCGACGAATAAATGCCTCGAAACAGAAAAAAACACTTCATGAGAACAAATAAACTTTTCGTAGTGAACTTGCAAAAACAATAAAACTATGCTATAATAAAATACACTTTGGGGCCGTAGCGCAGTTGGGAGCGCGTTTGAATGGCATTCAAAAGGTCGTGGGTTCGACTCCCATCGGCTCCAGTGAATTGGCTACCTCCTTGAAGGGGTAGCCTTTTTTATTATTCATAGAGTAATACTCATCCCCTCTCGAGCAAGAAATGTAGGCGGAAAAATACGCTGAGCCTCTCGTTCAATAGCAAAACAGCCTTCATCCGTACGATCGGGATCATGATGAAAAAGAGCAAGCTTCTCCACACCCGCCTGTTGCGCCACCTGGATTGCCTGTCCCCAGGTGCTATGCCCCCATCCAAGACGGGCTTCTATCTCCTCATCGGTATACTGAGCATCATGAATAAGAAGATTTGCCCCTCGAGCAATAGCTATCACCCTCTCATCCAAAGAGCCTTTGAAATGTTCTGTATCCGTCGCATAAACAAGCGTCTTCCCCTCATGTTCAATGCGATAGGTGTAGGCAATGCCCGGATGAATATGCCTGTTTATTTGAATACGAAGAGAATCCAACTGATACCCACCCTCAGAGAGATCAGCGATATGAATCTTGGCAGGAAGATGTGAAAGCTTCACAGGCCAGTAGTCATACTGCATCTGTCCAGAAAACACATCTGCAAAATACCTGTTCGCCCTCCCCGGACCAAAGAGATACATCTCAAAATCTGGAATATAAATCGGAGGAAAAAAAATAAAACCCTGAATATGATCCCAGTGAGTATGACTAAAGAAGATATAGAGCTTTGTTGCACGCCCCGTTTTCTTGTAATCTGCCACGAGACGCTTTCCCAGCATACGAATCCCCGTACCCGCATCAAGAATAATCGTTCTTGTTTCATCGATACCCACTTCCACACAGGAAGTATTTCCCCCGACCTCCAGCTTATCCCTGTCGGTAACGGGAGTTGAACCACGAACACCCCAAAAACGGACAACCATGGTTCCTCCTTTCTCATTTTATCGGAGAAAACACCCCCGAAATGAAGTCTCTCCCTCTTTTTTACTTCGTTTTTCTCTTAGAAGGGATTATCCAGCGGATAGGCAAGCACTCCATCCCTGAGTTTTGGTTCAAACCATGTGGACTTGGGTGGCATAATCTGATTCTCATCCGCCACACGAAGTAATTCCTCCATACTCACCGGATACATTGCAAAAGCCACCGCGGCATCGTGATTATCCACAGCCTCTATAAGACTCTTTGTCCCACGAATCCCACCAACAAATCTTATCCTCTGGGATGTTCTGGGATCATCAATCCCCAAAAAAGGCTGAAGAATCTTCTTCTGCAGGAGACTCACATCCAGCGACTCAATCGGATCATCAGGGATCATCTTTGAAGGAATAGTGATGTGGTACTTTTCACCATCAAGATACATTCCGATTACCGCCTTCTTGGGAGCATCCAGTTCCTCTGCAACATCAACAGCAAACCGTTCTGCAATACGCTCAAGAAAAAGATCTGGTGTCATTCCATTGAGATCCAGCACCAACCTATGATAGGGCAGAATGGTGAGTTCATGCGAAGGAAAAATCGCAGCCATAAAATACCCATAACCCTCGCCCCTCTCACCATAACGCTTCCACACATTGTAGGCTGAAGCAGCCCGATGATGCCCATCAGCAATATAGAGCCGTTCAATATCCTCAAAGTAGCCCGCTATCGTGGCAATCATCTCCTCACTCGAAATCACCCAAAGCCTATTCTCCACACCCATACTATCAGTAAATTCATACTCTGGTGGATACGCCATAATGGTAGACTTGATACTTTCCCACACTCCCATATCACGGAAAGCGAGAAACACCGGCCCCGTACCCACCCGTGTTGTTGCAATATGATTCGTTCTATCCTCTTCCTTGTCCTTGCGGGTCAACTCATGTTTGCGAATATCGCCCCTTTCATAATCCTCACAGCATACCGCCGCATACACAGCTGTCTGTTCCCGTTCACGCCACTTCTGTGCAAGAAAATAAAAACACGGCGAATCCTCCTGAAACAACCACCCCCGAGCAAGAAACTCCTCAAGAGTCTTCCGAGCTTCCTGGTACAGCCGTGGATCATGCTCATCCCAATCAGGGTGAAGAGCATCAGGACGAGTAATTTTGAGAAAACTCTTCTCATTATCACCAATCATCACACGGGCTTCCTCTCTCGACATCACATCATAGGGAAGAGATTGAACACACTGAACCAAATTTTTTGGGGGACGAAGAGCAGCAAAAGGACGCACAACCATGAAAACCTCCTTCATTCAATCAAAACAGTGGTATATTATACAGAAAACCACCAAATTTTTGCAAAGAAGCTCCAAAAACGTATTTTTACAAAAAAAAAACGCCACCCTTTCGAGTGGCGTTTTTGCTTTTTGCAATGATTAGCGCTGCACTACCTTGCCGTTCATCACAACAATACTGGCTTGTTTGATGATATCCTGCGGAATAGTGATACCCAATTGCTTGGCAACATCCACATTCACAAAGAGAGTCACATCAGACGGATCCGTCATAAACTTCACAGGAATCTCTGCCGGCTTTTTCCCACGCAGCACATCAGCAATCATGCGCCCCGTTGCACGTCCCATCTTGTAGTAATCAAAACCCCACGCGGCCAAAATATCGGCATTGGTTGCCGATGTTGGATCGGCTGTCATCACAGGAACCTTCTTTGCCATGGCAACACTGGTAACCGAAGAAAGAGCCGAAATAACCGTATTGTCAGTGCTAATATAAATCCCATCAACACGGTCAATAATCGTTTGAGTAGCCTGCTTTACCTCAGCTGAGGAAGCAACCGTTGCCTCAACAACCTCAATCCCCATTTCCTTACAAACAGCCTTGGCAATATCGGCTAAAGCCACAGCATTTGCCTCACTCGAAGTGTAAATAATCCCCAGCCTTTTCAGTGGCTTGAGTTTATTCAAGAACTGAATCTGTTCCTTTACCGGTGTCATATCAGAAACACCACAGACATTCTTTTCCCCACGAGTCAGGCTTGTCACAAGTCCCGCCTTCACAGGATCAGTTACCGCAGAAAAAACCACGGGAATATCCTTGATCGTATTCACCAAAGCCTGTGCTGTTGGTGTAGCAATACCCACAGCCAGAGCGACCTTATCCGTCTTAAACTTGTTAGCAATAGCCGCAGCCGTGTTCAGATCACCATTGGCATTCTGAACATCAAACACCACCGGCATACTCTGTTCTGCAATTTCATCCTTAATACCCTGTTCTACAGCGTCCAGAGCAGGATGCGCTACGATCTTGGAAATACCGATCACTATCTGTGTTTTCTTTGGTGCACAAGACACCACGGCAGCAACAATCAACAAAAGAACCCACCACTTCTTCATCGTATTCTCCCTTCTTTAGAGTTTAAAAATACCCAACCACTGATTCAACACCAGAATAGTAGAACCAAACACAATCGAGACCATACTCATAAGCTTAATGAGAATATTCAGCGATGGTCCAGAGGTATCCTTGAGCGGATCTCCAATGGTATCACCCACCACACCAGCCTTGTGAGCCTCACTCTTTTTCCCACCAAAATGGCCATTCTCAATATACTTTTTAGCATTATCCCATGCTCCACCTGCATTCGCCATCATAATAGCCATAGGGAAACCAGAAACAAGAGCCCCAGCCAACACACCCACGAGAGCCCGCACACCAAGAAGTGTCCCCACCAACACAGGGATGATAATAGCAATCAGAGCAGGTAACACCATTTCCAACTGAGCTGCCTCTGTACTGATCTTTACACACTGCTTGTAATCTGGCTTTTCCTTCCCTTGCAGGATACCCGGTTTTTCTTTAAACTGCCTTCGAACCTCAGCCACCATCTTGTTGGCAGCCCGCCCCACAGCACTCATGGTAAGAGCACTAAAGAGGAAAGGAGCCATCGCACCAACAAACAAACCAATCAAAGTCTCCACAGAAATCACATTTGCTGTAAAACTAAAATCTGGCATCCGAACGCGAACCACACGTTCAATCTCATCCTTAAAGGCAGCGAGCAGCGCAAGGGCTGTGAGAGCAGCCGAACCAATAGCATAACCCTTACCGGTAGCAGCCGTTGTATTGCCAAGAGCATCCAATGCATCCGTACGCTCACGCACTTCAGCACCAAGCCCAGCCTCATCTCCTGCCATTTCAGCAATACCACCGGCATTATCAGCCACAGGGCCATAGGCATCCGTCGAGAGCGTAATTCCCAGCGTAGAGAGCATACCCACGGCTGCGATACTAATACCATACAACCCACGCGCAAGCGATGCGCCACCACCAGCAAGATAGTAGGCAGCAACCACAGCAATCGCCACAATCACCACCGAAATCCAGGTAGAGAGCATTCCCAGTGAAAGCCCGCCAATCACCAAGGTTGCAGGACCAGTTTGTGCCTGAGCACTGAGATCCCGAGTAGGCTTATAGCTTGCCGAAGTAAAATACTCCGTAAAGAACCCAATAAGATTACCAGCAAGAAGCCCTGAAAAGATCGAACCCCAAATACCAAAGTTTTCCTTGCCCATCACATACCACACAGCAACAGCAGCAAGCACAGCAACCAGCACTGATGAGCCATAAATCCCTTTTCGGAGGGCCTTCAAAAGCACTTCCTGAGAAGCCTTATTGTCTTTTGTCTGAACGAGAAATGTTCCAATGATTGAAGAAACAACACCCAGAGCAGCCATACTCATTGGAATAGTAATAGCCCGCAGAGGACTCTCCGGGAAAGCCACCACACCCAGCGCCATCGTAGCCACAATCGAACCCACATAACTCTCATAGAGGTCGGCACCCATACCTGCAACATCTCCCACATTATCACCAACATTATCAGCTATCGTTGCAGGATTACGAGGATCATCCTCAGGGATACCCGCCTCAACCTTTCCTACAATATCAGCACCCACATCGGCAGACTTTGTATAGATACCCCCACCCACACGAGCGAAGAGAGCCATCGAAGAAGCACCCATACCAAAGGTAATCATGGCTTCCGTGATACGTTTAATGGTCTCAGCCTGATCAAGACCAACCAGTGTTCCATAGTACCAACGCAGACCATAGTACCACAGAGAGAGATCCAAAAGCCCAAGACCAACCACAACCATGCCCATCACAGAACCAGCAGTAAAAGCCACACGAAGCCCAGGATTTAAACCATTACGAGCAGCCCATGCTGTTCGAGCATTGGAACGAGTAGCAATAGCCATTCCAATAAAACCCGACAAACCTGAGAAAAATCCACCTGTCAAAAAGGCGAACGGCACAAACGGTGTCAACAACTTAGCACCAAAAGAAAGGTACAAAAGCAAAACAAACAAAACAGCAAAAAACAATCCCACAATCTTATACTGCTGAGCAAGATAGGCATACGCCCCTTCACGAATAGCAGAGGAAATCTCCTTCACCTTTTCGTTCCCATCGTCCTTCTTGAGGACATAGGAAGCGGCATACACCACATACAAGAGTGCCAAAACTGCAGCCACAGGTGTCACCCAGGTAATATCCATCACACCACCTTGAGCAAAACTCATGCTACTCACACCAAACAGGAGAAAAACTCCTGCAAACCAAGCAAGCCCATTTTTCATCGTCTACCTCCCTTTCAAGATAAATTTCCTATATCATATACCAAAAACGCATTTCTGTCAATGGATTACCAAAAATTTTTTACGGAAGGACCTCTTCCCGCGTCTTCCCCACCACAGGTGGTGCAGGAAACCAAAGAGGCCCAACCACATTATTTGAAGAGAAAGAAGCACTCCCCCCCTGAAGCACCACATAATAATACGGTCCCCCTACCGGCGGAATATCCTCATAAAGAGAAGACGTCACATGAGCAAGAGGAGACGCCGACTGCAGAATTGCCTTACTCGGTTCAACATTCAAACGGTAGACAACATACTCCTCCCCTACAAACGAATCAAAAAACCACGACAACACCACCCTTTCCCCAAACACACTCCCTTTCACCTGAAAACCCCCACTCCTTTTCCCCTCTTGGACAAGAGAGACAAGAGATTCCTCTCTTGGGGCTTCTTTTCCCCCAGAAACAACAAAAGGCACGACAGTGGCATTCAACACCGGCAGAATATCATCCACAACATACCTTTCCTTCACTGGCAGGATACAAAAATACGGCTTCGTTACCCCCGAAATAACCCAATCATAGTGATAGAGATTCTGCCTTTTCTCCCCCAAAAGATTGGTCTTCGCCACCAGATGAGCCTCCCCCAATGCCTCAAGCGACACAAGAGGCTTCTCCCCCTCAAAAAGGGCAAAATCCCCACTCTGCCTATTGGCAAGCCACGAAAACACCATTCTACTGTTTGTTTGCATGACTCCAATACTTGTAGTATACACCTCTTCGCCGTATAATAAAACAGTGCAGAATGCACAAAAAATGCCGATATACAAGTAAGAGCGCTTCATACTTGTTATTATCGAATCATCGCCTTCCAAAACTTGAAGGAGGGATTTGTGCGAACTGATTGGGAAGCCTTTGAAGCCACCTATCTCTCTCCCGCTGCCGCCAAAAGTTCTCAAACCAAAGGACGAAAAAACTCCGAGGAGCCCGATGAACTCCGTACCGAATTCATGCGAGATAGAGATCGTATCATCCACAGCGAGGCATTCCGCCGCCTCAAGCACAAAACACAGGTCTTTCTTTCCCCCACCAGCGACACCTTTCGCACACGACTCACTCATACCCTTGAAGTCTCCCAAATCGCCCGAACCATTGCCCGTGCCCTCCGTCTCAATGAAGACCTCACCGAAGCCATTGCCCTTGGCCACGATGTTGGACATACCCCCTTTGGCCATGCAGGGGAACGCATCATCCAGAGAGAACTCGACAAGACTTTCAGACACTCTACCCACAGTATTCGTGTTCTCACCTCCATCGAAAAACAAGGCAAAGGGCTCAACCTCACCCTTGAAGTGCTGGACGGTATATCCAAACACTCCAAAACAGGCCAAAACCCCATCCTCTGGACAGAAAGCGACAAACCCATCACCCTCGAAGGCCAAATTGTTAGACTTGCCGACATCATCGCCTATGTCAACCACGACCTTCAGGATGCCGTTGCCTCTGGAATACTCTCTTCTTCAGATATTCCCTCGGAGTTTCTCAGAACACTGGGAGATTCACATTCAAAACGAATCAACACACTCGTTTGGGATGTCATCAGAAACTCAGACGAAAGGGAAATCCAGATGAGCAAACCCATTCTCACCTCCCTCCACAACCTTCGATCCTTTCTCTTTGAAAAAGTGTACCAGCACCCAGAACTCACCAAAGAAATGAACAAAGCCGAAAAAATCCTCCTCACCCTTCTTGACTACCTCGACAAAGAAATCAGCAAGGGCAACACCATTCCCTCCATCCCCGTCCCCACAAACGAAAACAAAACCCGCTACCTCGTTGACTGCCTCGCCTACATAACCGACACAGAAGCCATGCGACTCTTTTATCAGATATACATTCCCAAATCCTTCTCATGGGGCACAAAATGATGTGGCTTTCCTTTACCCTCACAGCACTTCTTATCGTCTTCGTTTTGGATTATATCAAAAATGTCTACAAAACCGAACTCCTTCTCGAACAACTTTTCGATAACTTTCTCCGCATCGAAAGCCGTGCCACCTATGCCGAACACGAACTCTATCAGATTCTCGCCCAAAAGCTTGGCAAGGCATTTTTTTCATCCGATATTCTCCTCTATATCCGTGCCCGAGAAAAATTCCTCCTCAAGCACCAACATATGCCCCACCCAAAATGGAAAAACCTTCTCCGCCACAACCTCGCCCTTCAAGAAAAACCGGCCATCCTCGGCAACGAACTCAGCCACGGCATCTTAAGCGAAAACTACTATACCCTCTATTTCCGCCGCAAAGCATTCAAAACCATCATCATCCCCGTTCGCGATAACAACAACAAAAAACCACTCGGATTCATCGTCTTTTTCTATTTTTCCCCCCTCCAATACCTCCGCGCTCTCAAGTACCTCAAACTAAACGCCTCCAAACTCCATGACTTCCTCAAGCATCTCTTTCTCATTATGCGCGAATACACCATGAACTTCAAAAACATCACCATCAACTACATCAAAGACTACGCCGTCATCGTCACCGATACCAACTGCCACATCACCTATACCAATCAGGGGGCTCTCTTCCTCTTGGGCCTTTCCAATGAAAATGAGATCACCAACAAAAGTTTCCTCTCCTTCATCGACAACGAATCCCTCGACCATTTCACAAATATCCTCTCCAAGATCCAGACCGTAAGCGAAACAAAAACCCATCTCTCCCTCATCTCTTCCCTCGCCCCTGACAAACGCATCCGAACACAAGCCTTTATCAAAGCCATTACCCTCGAAGATGACTTCATGGGACTCTACATCCTCCTTCACGACATAACCAACGATGAAATCCTCATTCAAAACATGAAGCGCCTCTCCGCCGTTGCCAATAGCCTTTTCAATCATTCTCGGGATGCTATCTTTCAAATTTCTTCTGACAAACACATCATCCGCAGCAATCAAGCAGCCCAACAACTCTGCCAGAAGGATATGCCCATCATTGGTTTTGATTTTACTACCCTCTTTCCACCAGAGACACAAACCATTCTCAATCAACTCCTCGAAGAAAGCATCACAACCAAATCCTTCCAATTACATCCCGAAGTCAAACTCGGAAAGCGGTGGTACAATATCCGCACCTTCCCCGTCATTTTCGATGACATCTATGACAGCAGCATCATCTCCTTCGTAGACATCACTGACATAAAACTCCACGAAGAAAAACTCAAAACCATTACCAAACAGATGATTGATGACCTCAATGCAGCCCGAACCCTCCAATATGAACTCCTCCCCTCCACACTCCCCTCATGCAAGAAAGTGTGTTATCAACATCTCTTTCGCCCCTGTGAAGAGTTTGGTGGTGACTTCTACTATGTCGAAGAAATCACTGTCAATGGCAAACCCTACCATCTCATTCTTGTTGCCGATGTTGCAGGGCATGGTATTTCCGCTGCCATGCTCACCGTCCTCGTAAAGGATGTATACACTAGCTTCCGCAATTCCATCCACAACCAAACCGACCTCTATCCCAACAGATTCCTCGAAATGCTTAACGAACGACTCACAAATCTCGAAATGTACAGCATGGCTTTCGTTACTGCCTACATGGCTGTTCTCTCCCTCGAAAACGGAAACTTCCTCTACTCAAGCGGTGGAATGCCCTTCGCCATTCACCTCAGAAGAAACGAGTCAATTCAATTTCTCGGGATTGAAAAATCCCCACCAGCAGGATTCCAGACTCATTTTGCCTATCAGTACCAAGAAGTCACCCTCGAACCCGAAGACCGTATCATCATCTACACCGATGGAATCGACGACCTCCTTTCCATTTACAATACCTACATGAACAACATCATTCTCGAAAACCGCAACAAAACCCTTACCGCCATCAGAGATACCCTCGCCAAAAAAGTCGAAGACTTCTACAGCAGCAAACACCATGAGCATATCCACCAAGACGACATCACCGTTATCATGTTTGAAATACAAAAGGAGTGACCAATGAACACACCGCCCACTCTTTCCCCCAACAGAGACAACCTCAAACTTTTCATAAGCGAAGTAAGAGAACTTATCCTTTGGTGCACCAAAAAAAAGACCATCCAACCACTCCTCCAGTACGATTCCTCCACATGGGATCTCATGGTAGAAACCTCCTTCCTCCTCTCAGAAGAGTGGAGTAACCTCTTTCTTTCCATCATCATCCAACAAAGGGTGAACGAACTTCTTTCCCTCGAAGATATTGTCATTAACAGCGCCCATCGTGGTGTTCTTCAGGCACTCAAAAACCTCCTCGATACCAATCCCCCCTCTCTAAGAGATTCCAACCTCATCCTCTACCGACTCCGCCGCATCTACTACAATCTCTCCACTTACTTCAGCGAAAACGAACCCATGATGGGATACGAAATAGACATCTACCACCCATCCCCTTCCTTCCGATGGGTTTCTTCCCTTGAGGATCTCACATGAAAGAAAAAAACCTCCTCAAGATAATAGGGCAAGCCATCCAAGACTACCATATGATTCACGATAACGACCAGCTATGGGTTGGCATCTCCACCGCCCCCAAAAGCCTCTGTGCCCTTCTTTTTCTCTTCAAACGACTCAACTTTGTTCCTATTGACTATGAACTTCACCCCATTCATATCCTCACCCCTGACGAAGACGAAACCTCCGTCCAAAAATGGTATGCCAGTCTTTCCCTGAACCTTTCCCTCCCTCCCCTCACCATTATTTCCCTCCCTCCAAAGGGACATCACCTCTACCATACTAACCCCCGCAAAGCCATCCTCCAGAGCCTCATCCACAGCTGCCCACCTTCTACCACCCTCGTTCTCGGCGACTGTATGGAGGACATCGTCACGAGTGGGCTTTCTGCCCTCTTCTACCACCAACGCTGGCACATTCCCCTTCCCCATTACCCCCTCACTCACCACAACATCCGCATCATCCGTCCCCTTGCCTATCTCTCTCCATCTCGCCTCGAAACCTACTGCCTCGAACAAGCCCTTCCTGTCCTTCGACCATCTCGCCCCTCTGGAAAAGGAAAAACACACACAAAAGAACTCCTCTCCCAATTTAAAACCCTTACCCCTCACCCTTCAGAACAGATCTTTGCCGCCTTAAGAAACCCCAAACGCGATTATTTCCTCCATTTTTAAGCCTGTATACTTTTGTATACAAATATTCATTTTGTATACTTTTGTGCTCACTGTTTTTGATTTAGTATACAAAAGTATACAAGACCCCCCATTGCATTGCAACCATTTTTTCTATTTCATTGCATCACAACAAAATAAAAAATATTCCTCCATTGGCACGAGTCTTGCCAATACTACGACGGAGGTAAATATGAAAGAGTTTTCCATTCCCCGCCAATATCTCAAAGAAATTCGACGGTATCCTCTATTAACACCAGAGCAAGAGAAGGAATTAGCCCAGAGAATTGAAAAAGGTGACAACAATGCCAAAAAAAACCTCATCGAGTGCAACCTGCGGCTGGTAGTAAAGATTGCCCTTTCCTTCTACAAAGGACGTGTGCCGCTCATGGACATCATTCAAAACGGCAATCTCGGGCTCATGCATGCTGCAGAAAAATTCGATTACCGAAAAAATATCCGTTTCGCAAGCTATGCCTCCTTCTGGATTAGGCAAAGTATTCTCCGCCACCTTGCATCAGAGAGTCATACGGAAACCATCTCCATCCGTACCCAAGAAAAGAAAAAACACATTCGCTCCTTCATAGAAAACTATTTCTCACTCCACTCACGCTTCCCCACTGTCAACGAAATCGTTGCCTGCCTCAACGTCAAACCCTTTGAGGCGAGTGAAGAACTCTCGTTTTGTATCCCCCAGAACCATGACCACCCCCTCCCCTCTCTGGAAGAGATTGCCGACAACTTCGATATTGAGAACGAAATAGAACGCCAAAACCTCATCGAAGATATCCAAACCCTCTTCAATGAACTCGACGAGGAAAACAAAACCCTGATCAAAATGCGTTATGGTTTTGACTCCTCAACAACCAACACCCTTGCCACCATCGCTGAAAGCCTCGGCATGACGGCTGAAGGAGTTCGCCAGCGAGAAAATCGTATTCTCGCAAGCTTTCGTAAGAAAAATCCTCACCTGAGATACTACTTTGCGTAGTCTTCTCCTCTCTCGAATTTCTTCCACCATGGTTGCCCGAAAGGGCAACCTTTTTTATGAAAGAATCCCCGCATCAACAAAAACCCTCTCATAGGCCACTAAAAGACCCTCATCGCTATATCCAGCCAATAGGGAACGCGGACTGGGAGAAGGAAGCACCACAACACGCACACCACTTCCCCATTGCTGCGCACAACGCCTCAATTCTCGTTCCACAAGACGACTCGTTGCCAAGACAACCCGTGTAGGAGAAGAGAGAACATCCCGCAGATAGGGATTCCATGCCAACACAGAGAGATGTTGATCCGAAGCCTTGCCCTCTGTCTCCACTTCAGCATAGATGTCAGTAATCCCCAAACCCAAAAAAGAGAGAATCTCCCTCCGTTGCAAAACAGCCCCAACATTATAAAAACCATAGACAAGATCGCACTGTCCTCCGCCACGCTTTGAAACAATCCCCGCCATCGTCTTCCAAAAGCGGTTCCGATACGCTCCATAAAAGTAATCTACATCCCGCTCCTCGTCGAGCCCATTCACCTGTTCATGAATCAAAACAGAAGGAAAGCTCCCAACAATCCAGAAAAGCCTCCCTCTTCCCTCCTCAAAAGCGGGCAAAAGATAACGATGAAAAACCCTCATACCCCTACTGCTTTTCCCCCGAAGAACCCACAGGATAGGTAGAAGCAAGCTTAATCTCCAGAGCCTTCTCTTTCAGCACACGCATCAATTCCTGACGAGCTTCATACGAAAGATAGAGAAACTGCAAACTATACACATACTCCTCCCCCTCACGCAACAATTCACGCCCCACAACACACTCCATCTGAAGCATCCGCTCAGGAGCAACAGGCAGATAGAGATAATACACCACCCGTTTATCCAAACGAGAACACCGCACCCGACATCCCTCCCAACTCAGATCCATGAGAAGAATCTTCTTTGATGTCTTCTCTCGAATATCCCGTAGCATAGCCACAATCCCAAAGGGAAGCCTCTCGTATCGTCTTTCCGCCGAGAGATACACCTCCTTTGGCTGTGAAATCACAAAACTCTCATCCTCAAGCACCTGCAGCACCCTCACCCTCCCCCGAAAGTGGTATCGTTCCACCGTATAAGCCACAACCATCTCATCACCCTTCTCAAGAACAAACTGCAGAGTAGAAATATTGCGAAGAACAAGCGTCCCACCACTCCGCTGAAGCACCTCCGTCTCAAAAATAAACAATCGATCGTTTTTAAAAACCTCACACTCCACCTGATACCCGACCAAAATAGGGTAGGCAACTCGAAGAGCACGCGAATGCTTTTTCCCCTCAAGACGCTTGAGAGAGTGGAGAAAAAATTCACTGTACCTCTCCAGCACATAGGCTGGAACAGCCTGAGCAGACTTTTCCACCTTTTTAAAATCAGTAATCAAATCCTGAATCTTCTCATAGAGCAAGGGATCAATCTTTGGTTTGACGGTAAGTGGAGAATACACCCTCTTTACCAGGGGAATCTCTATCACTGTCTTCTTGTAGCGCATCAAAAGATCCCTCAGCCAGAGAAAAACAAGCCCACTCAGGACAAACCCCACCAAAAATCCCACCAAAGTCCCAACACGATTCACACTTTGAAAACTCTGCGAAAGTATCTCAATGATGTTATTCTCCATGCTTTTCCCTCTCCCCAAACAGTTTATCATACGGTTGTGGTGGGCTAAAATAAAATCCCTGTGAATAATCTATCCCCAACTCCACCACCTTTTTCCACACCACTTCATGATGCACAAACTCAGCCACCGTCTTTGCCCCCAATTCACGAGCAAACTGACAGATAGATTTCACCAGTGCATAAGAAGTCTCATCCTTATCAATATTTTTAATTAAAGAACCGTCTACCTTGATATAATGCGGTTTCAGAGAAAAGATGTGATAGAAATTCGAATACCCTGATCCAAAATCATCTATAGCAAGACGACAACCCAAGGCAAGAAATGGCTCAAGAGCATCTTTCAATGCCTCGTAATTTTCAATACTCTCTGTCTCCGTAATCTCAAGCACAATCCGAGAAGGATCCTTAAAAGCCGAAAAAGCTGTAATCAAAAAATGCTGAAGTTTTTCATCAAAGAGATCCTCTGGTGAAAAGTTGATCGACACCTCATAGGGGAGATACCGAAAATGCTCCAGAGCATGATGGACTACCGCACGAGAAATAAATGAATACAGCTTTGCCTGTTTAGCAAGAGAAAGAAACACAAGGGGCGGTATCATCTCCCCAGAAGGAAGCTGAATTCGTACCAAGGCCTCATATTTTTCTATTTTTTTGGTTTGGTTATTGATAATCGGCTGATAAAAATTGACCAAATGAGAATGCTGAATAGCGTCTCGAACCTTGCCAAGAGTTTGAAGGTTTTGTTCCGTTTGATGCGCAATCGACTGAATATCCTCGGCGATAAAAAAGTAGGTTTTCATTCCCTTTGCCTTCTTCAGAAGGCCTGCCAGCGAGGTAAGCACAGCATTCCCCTCAACACCGGGAGAGAGAAAACTGGAGCCAAGAATACCCGCCACAAAGGTGAGATAAACTTCCTCTCCCCCCACCTCATAGGAAAGATTGGAGAGATTTTCCAGAAAATAGGTGGCAATAACCTCCAGTTCTCGTCTTTCCATCTCCTGATCAATCACCAAAAGAAATCTATCCGCCCAAAGTTTGTAAATCGAAGTTTTTGGATAGAGAGAGAAACTCGAAAGCCTTTGGGCTGTTTGTGCCAAGACCCGATCCCCCATCTGACTCCCAAAATACATATTCCACTCACTGAAATCCTGAATATCAAAAAGCATAAAGTTGGGATGCTCAAAGCTATTGAAATCCTCCAAAAACTTGTCCCCATTGGGAAGCCCTGTGAGTTTATCGTGGTAGTAGTTGTAGCGCAGCTGCTGAAACAGCTTGTCGTTGGCATAATAACTCGCCTCAAGTGTCTCTGCAAGATTATTAAAAGCCGCTGCCATCTGATTCACCTCAAGAGGAGCATCCTTTTCCAAAAGGATACGATAATGATAATCTTGCTTCTCAAAACGCTTCACACCCGTCATCACTTCCTTCCATGCTTTTTTCCACTGACGCCAAAAACTCATTTGCAGCCCCAAAAAAATCACAAGCAAGAGCAAAAAACCCGCTGCAATAACACACACCATTCTCATTCCGGAGGCAATCCACTGAGAGTAATCACGCACCCCGACTAAGATCACATTCGGCGCCACCATCCGACTCAGCCAGAAATACACCCCCTTGCGAATAGCCACCGTATCCTGAGAAAGAAAGATAGCCTCCTCATGGGCACGAACAAACTCCTCAAGCCCCTTAAAAGCAAACTCCTGTTTCCCCAAATAGGCAACCATCATCGTGTTCTTTTCAAGGAAGAAAAAATTCCAAGAGGGATACCTCACCGCATTATAGATAGCTTGGAGATCCATCACCACAACACGATTATTGTCCTTCTCATAGAGATAAGGTCGCCCATCCACCCAAAAAAGCCCACTCTTCGACTCAAAAAACACCCGAAGCAGATCAGGAGAAACACCAAGATCAGTTCCCTTTTCAAGACTTCCCTCTTGAGAATACCACGATGCATGCTCCTCTCTCAGGTGTTGTATCACATCACTTTGAAACTTTTCAAAGATCACCCTCGCTTCCGCCTCACTGTGGGAACGCATACCCACATCCGAAACAAAGAACAACACAAAACCAACAAAAACAACAACCACTCCCCACGCCACAAGCGCCTTACGAAAAAGCATGCCTTCCAAAGACATATCCACCTTTCCCTTACCAAGGATTATCGGCACCCCGACCCAAAAAAGATAAATGCAGGGCAGGAAACCCCACCCCGCATTTACCTCTTTTACTTCACCATCTGAACCTCATAGAGAGCTGCTGAAACGGCAGGCAACTGAAGAAAAACACCCGATTTTGGATCCAGCCTATTGGTCACCTTCCCCGCTTCAAACACCACATCCGGCTGCAAACCCAGCAAATCGTGCAATCGGTACTGGCCCGATGGTTTGAGTTTTGCTGCCACCCAGAGTGTCTCAGGGAGCTTCAAGAAAAACTTCTGTGGTTCTCGCATGAAGTTTGCAACAACCACGACCATTTTCCCATCCATGTAGCGAGCATAGGCAAGAATACCATCGGCAAATCCCTCACTCTGTGAGATAATATTATCCTTGACCTGCACCGGCTCATTCGCAAAAGCAAGATCATACATCTTTCCCCCTGCAAGGACAGGATACGATTTCACCGTCAACAAAAGCCTTTGGTAAAAATCCCTCAAACGCTTCTGATCCTCAGAAAGCTGTCCCCCATCAAATTTGCCATTGTTCACCCACTTCTGGTGCTCTGGCACACCCCAATAGTCAAAAATGGTTGTTCGCCCATCATCACCACCAAACCCCTCTTTCCCAGCAGCTGGTTCTCCAACCTCCTGCCCGAAATAGACCATGACAGGCCCAGCATACACACTCGCTACCACCGTCATACCGGGGACACCCATCCAATAATCAGCAGCAAAATTTTTGGAAGCAATTCTCTCCTCATCATGATTCTCAAGAAAGGCAAGCATATGATCAGAGAAATCCTTTACCTTAAGCCAAGCATAGTAAAAAGCCTTTCTGTCGTAGTTTGGCTTCTTTTTCATAAACGGCTTCACAGAATCATAAAGCCCCACCTTGTCGTAGAGGTAGTCGAACTTGCCTTCGGTAAGATACTTCTTGTAAGCAGAGGGATTATAAATTTCAGCAATAAAGATCACATGGGGATACTTCTCCTTAACCTGTGGAATAGCCCATCCCCAGAATTCAACGGGAACCATCTCTGCCATATCACAACGAAATCCATCCACTCCCATCGCTGCCCAATAGAGAAGAATATCCCGCATCTTTATCCACGTATTGGGCGTTGGGACAAAATATGTTTTTCGCTTATTCTTAATATCCACACCATAATTCAGCTTCACCGTTTCAAACCAATCCCCCATCGAGGGCTTATGATTAAACACATCATTTCCCGTTGCCTTGGCAGGGACCTCAGCAAATTTACCATCCTCCCCCGGAAGTTTTTTCTCCTTGCCAGCGGGGTCATAACCAGCCGGAACCTCAAACGCTGTGCCAGGGAGATAGTAGAAATTATTGTTGGGATCAAAGGCAACATTGGTATTATCGCCTTCACCAAGATCCTTCACCCCCTTTGGCTTCATAATCGATCGATACCCTCGAGCAACATGATTGGGAACAAAATCAATGATCACCTTGAGTCCGTTGTTGTGCGTTCGATTCACAAGAGCACGAAACTCATCCAGTCGTTTTGCCACATTCACAGCCAAAACCGGATCCACATCGTAGTAATCCCGAATAGCATACGGAGAACCAGCGATTCCCTTCACCACATCGGGATCATCAACAGGAATCCCATACTTTGTAAAATCCTCCATCGAGGCATGAGCAATCACCCCAGTATACCACACATAATCCACCCCCAGTTCCTTAAGAGCCTTGAGTGCCGTATCCGTAATATCATTGAATTTGCCCACACCATTCTCTTCCTTACTCCCGTAAAAAATACGGTTGGTATTGGTATTGGCAAAAAGCCTCGTCATCATCTGATAAATCACTACCTTACGAGCCTCGGGCTGATAGCCAAGCTCATTTCTATCCGGTGGAAGATCCTTCACCGATAGCGAAGGCCCACAAGCAAAAAGAACCAAAACAAAAAACACTCCTGCCATTTGCTTCATTTCTTTCCTCCTTTCTCTCTTTGGATTTCCTCACGCCTATTATAGACACTTCTCCAAAAAAATGCAAATCCTTGTGAGAAAAGACTCATATCCCACCCACATTTTCACTTTCACATGTTTCCTCTTATTATGATAAAAAAATCATTCTTTCTTTCAAAAACCTACTAAAATACTTGACTTTTCCAGGAGAGAAAAGTATACTATTTTTATATGATATTTGAAAGGAGAATAGGTATGGAAAAGCGTCTCATCACTGCAGAAGACACTATCTACGACATTGTTTCACGCTACCCAGAAATAAAAAAAAGACTCCTTGAGCTCTCCCCTCGCTACGAGAGACTCAACAACCCTGTCCTCTTTGAAACAGTGGCACGATTCACCACCGTGCAAAAAGCCGCTCAGATGGTTGGAATCTACCTCCGTGAAATGCTCTACCAGCTAAATGATGCCATTGGACTGGGGGAAGAGTATCTCCAAAGAGAGAAAGAAACCAATTCTCCCGGTATTGTGCTCACAACAGAGCAAAACACACCACCCCCATCATGGTGGAAGAGAAAAGAAACCTCTCCCATAATGGATGTCCGTGATATTCCCCATCCCTTTAACGAGATTACATCCAAGGCTTCTTCACTAAAAAAAGGAGAAGTTCTTTTCGTAATGCAAAACTTTGTTCCCTTCCCCCTTCTCTCCTATCTTGCAAGCCAAGGTTTTGAAAGTTACTACGAAAAACAGGAAAATTGGTATCTCATAGGATTCTATCGAAAGGAGGAAAACAATGCCTGATATCACCCTCTCCCCCGATCAAATCGAACTCAAAGAAAAACTCAAGACCATGATGAAAGAGATCAAAAAGGAAACAGAGAGTGCCGCCCTTCAGGAGATGCGCCAGCGTTTCAAAGAAATCCTGGATCGCACAAACCCTCTCATTATTGCCCTTGCTGAACAGGATTTGGCCAATGAAGGAATGAGTATGAACGAATTTCTCTCTGTTTGTGACATTCATCTTGAACTCTTCCGTGAAAAGGTGCAAAACCCTGATCTCTCCGTTCCCCCCGATCATCCCATTGCACGGTTTCAAGAGGATCATCGCTTCATTTTGAATCTCATGGACCAGGTTCGAGAAACCATCAAACGAATCGCAGAAAAGGATAGTTGGGATGAGGTAAGGGATATGCTTCCCCCTCTCAAGGCTCTTCTTGACAAACTTATGGAGGTTGAAAACCACAACATCCGACAAGAAAGTGCCCTCTTTCCCGCTCTTGAAAAGCACGGAATTGAAAAACCCCCTGCCATCATGTGGCAGGAACACACAGAGATGCGACAGGACAAAAAAGCACTCCTCAAGCTCTTTGAACAAAATGTCACCATGGATTTTCCCCTCTGGGTTAATCAGATGTATAGCCTCGCTATGAAACTCTACGAAAAATTTCTCATGCACACCCAGAAGGAACAAAACATCCTCTATAAGGTGGCATTAGACACACTTTCACAACAAGAGTGGTTAAATGTCAAAGAAGCAACAGAAGAGATTGGTTTTTTTGATATTTCAGACAGAAATGGCTAAACTATTTCTGTTGATAAAAGAAAAGGAGGAAAGAAATGAATCTTTCAGAACTCAACATCCAAACCATTGAGGCTATCATGGACGCTCTCCCTGTGGATATATCCTTTGTTGATGCAGAGGATAGGGTGAAGTTTTTTAACACACCACGCGGTGGAAGAATCTTCCCGCGAACGAAGATGGATCTCAACCGAAAGGTGCAGAATTGCCATCCGCCCAAGAGTCTTCACCTCGTAGAGGCCATTCTTGAGGGCTTCAAAAACGGCTCTCGAAATGAGGCTCGTTTCTGGATTGATTTGCAGGGGCGAAAGGTAATGATCGAGTACTTCCCCGTACGGGATGCTCAAGGAAACTACCTTGGCACTTTAGAAGTAACCCGCGACATCACAGACATTCAGAAACTCACAGGAGAGAAGCGACTGCTTGACGACGAAAATTTCAGATAAGATAAGGAGTAGATATGGCAAAATTTAAGGTGGCGTTTTTTGATTCCAAACCCTATGACATGGAGAGTTTTGACCGATTCAATACCAAATACGGTTTTGAACTCCGCTACTTCAAGGAAAAACTCTCTGAGGATACGGTCTTCATGGCGAAAGGATACGATGCTGTGTGTCTTTTTGTTAACGATGAGGTCTCTGCCGCTGTGGTTGACGAGCTCGTTGCCATGGATGTTAAATTAATCGCTATGCGTTGTGCGGGGTACAACAATGTTGATCTCAAGGCAACCTACAACCGTATCCATGTGGTTCGTGTGCCTGCTTACTCGCCCTATGCGGTTGCCGAACATGCTCTCGCCCTCATGATGACACTCAACCGAAAAATTCACAAGGCATACACACGGGTTATGGACAAAAACTTCACCATTCAGGGGCTCATGGGCTTTGACATGCATGGCAAAACGGTGGGGGTTATTGGGACGGGTCAGATTGGCCAGATCATGATTCAAATCCTCAAGGGACTTGGAATGCGGGTGCTCGCTCATGATGCCTTCCCCCGTCAGGATATTGCTCAGAATCTTGGATTTACGTATGTGGATCTTGACACCCTCTACCGAGAGTCGGACATCATTACCCTTCATTGTCCTCTTCTCCCATCTACAGAGTATATGATCAATGCAGAAGCCATCTCCAAAATGAAAGATGGTGTCATGATCATCAACACCAGCCGTGGAAAACTCATTGACACCAAGGCGCTCATTGAAGGTTTGAAAAGTCGAAAGGTTGGTTATGCTGGGCTGGATGTGTACGAGGAAGAGGGCGACTACTTCTTTGAAGACTACTCTACCGAAGTCCTTAACGATGATGTCCTCGCCCGCCTTCTCACCTTCAATAATGTTATCGTTACCTCACACCAAGCATTCTTCACTCGTGAGGCCATTGATAACATTGCCAAAACAACCCTCCAAAACATTGCTGACTTCATTGAAGGCAAACCCCTCACCAACGAAATCTGCTATCGATGCGGACAGGATCCCACCAACTGCAACAAGGTAAAAACAGGCAAGTGCTTCTAATATAACCCTTGTTTATTTGACATCCATTCCCCTTTGTGTCATAATGTAAAGACACAAAGGGGAAGATGATCTATGGCAATCAAAGAAGAAAAACAACAAGGAAATTTTCTCATTATTGGGCTGGGAACATTTGGAACACACTTGGCTGAGGCGATGCTTCGGCAGGAGATGTCCTTGGTTCTCGTGGATACCCAAGAGAGTCACCTTGTCGCCTTCAAAGACAATCCCTCGTGTATTCTCCGTGTCGGTGATGCCACGAACGAATCCTTGCTTGAAGATATCCTTGAAGAATCTCTTATCGAATACGCTGTCGTCTGTATTGGGGAGAATCTCACAGCAAGTATTCTCACCTCTCTCATCCTCAAAAACCACAATGTCCTCCACATCTACGCACGTGCCAACACCCCCCAACATGCAGAGATTCTGAGGCGTATTGGTGTCACAGAGATCATTCAACCTGAACTCGAAACCGCCCAGAAATGGGCTCGAAACCTTATCAATCGAGGGGAACTCATTGTTTCCTATCAGGAACTCAGCGATGAGTATGTCGTTGTCGAAATGGCCGCCACAACTCCTCTGATCTACACATCCCTCGAAGAACAAGACCTCAGAAGGCGTTTCCATTTGAATGTTGTGGGGATCCGATCACGAAGAGAAACGTTGGATGAAAAATTTCAGGCACAGTTTAATGAATTTCTCCGCATCCCACCCGACCCCAACTATGTTTTTCAAGAAGGAGATCGCATCATTGTTGCAGGGAGGGATGCAGATATTCAACGTTTCAAAGACTATCTGTTGGGTAAAGATGCATGAATGAGAGAGCGCTTCCTCGAGGAGAGTTTGAATGGATCAACTTCATACGCTCACGATTGGGATCGGTTCATCATGGAGGACAGGGTATTGGTGATGATGCTGCCATTCTCCCCTCCCGCTTGCTCTGGACAACAGATGCTCTCGTGGAGGGAGTGCATTTCCTCTCCTCATGGCCTATGCACGGTGTAGGATACAAAAGCCTCGCTTGCAATGTGAGTGATATCGCCGCCATGGGAGGAAGACCCCTCTATGCCCTTCTCACCACAGGCCTTCCCCCCTCCTATCCCCCACAAAAGTATGCAGATTTTCTCGAAGGTTTCAAGCAAGCCCTTGATGATTTCGATATTGATCTCATGGGAGGGGACACTGTACGATCAAACGATGCTTTTTTCTCCATTTCTCTCCTCGGAGAAGTTATTCGCCGCCCTCTCTTGCGAAGTGGTGCACAGGTCAACGATTTCATCTATGTGAGCGGCTATCTCGGCGAAAGCTCCCTTGGGCTTCAGACTCTTCTCGAAAAAATCCCTCCCTCTCAAACAAGCGACCTCTGGGTAAAACGCCATCTCTATCCAGAACCACGCCTCTCTCTGATTGGCTGGCTTTCCGAACACTTTACCATCACAGCAGCCATTGATTGTAGCGATGGTTTCCTCGCCGATCTTGAGCATATTGCAGAGGAAAGCCAGAAAGGGTATGAGATTTATCTCGACAAACTCCCTACCCCACGAGGCATCACCATGCCAAACAACTGGCAAGAAACCCCATGGGAGTTTGTCTTTGCAGGAGGAGAGGATTACGAAATCATCTTCACCTCTCCAAACATCCTGCCAAGCGAAGGAGAGGGCATACCCATCACCTGTGTGGGCAAAATTATCGAAAACGACTTCCGCCTCCTGTGGAAAAATACACCCCTTCCACGAGAAGCCGTTCCTCGTGGATTCGCTCATTTTTGAAATTTTTTAGATAAGGTGGGATATATGAAACAAAATTTCTTTCTTTTTCTGATGCTTGCCAGCTCTTTCCTTTACGCTGATCTGCAGACACTTTCCAGTGGTGGAATCACCGTAGGGCTTTACGATGACACCTCCTTTGGTTTCCCCTTTTCAATAGGAGAAACAGGAGTGTTCCTCAAACCCAATCGTCCCCCTACATCGCTTGTCATGATGAAGATCGACGACAAGATCATTCCTATCGGCTCTGCAGTAGGGTTTTTCCATCAGCGTCCTGTTGTCACCAATAACACTCTCCTCGTTATATGGGAAGCACGTGAACTCATCTGGAGTATCACCATCTCTCCAACCAACGGGGAAAACAATGCATCTGGATTTCTCTTCCGTTTCAACATCACCAATATCGGAAAGAAAACCGTCTTTCCAACGATTCAGGTTCTTCTTGATGTGTTTGCCCCCTTTGAAAATCCTGTTGTTGTGGGCAACAACTCCCTCATCATCACTCAAGAAAGCCTTTGGCAGGGGAAAAACACCCTCAAGCAGTGGGCTGTATACAGTCGAAAAAACAACCTTCCCGGTATCACTGTCATCCCCGTGGAACCATTCTGGCAGAGTGTGGCATTTGCTCAGTGGAAGAGTTTTTACGACTATCCCGGTGAGACCGTAATCTCCAAAGCTTCACTCTTCACGCCCATCCCTACCGTAGGGGCAACCTTCTTCTACCCACCTCTCAAAATAGCCCCTGCTGAGTCAAAGAGCATCTCCTTCTGGATGGGGAAGACTTTGCCCCCGAGTGGTGTTGTTATCGTCGAAAAACCAAAACCTCCCCTCGTAGAAGAAAAAACTCCACTCCCCACCAATACAGCCACTCCGCCCACTCCAACCAATGAAGCTGTCGTGCAAAAAGAAGTTACAAATGAAGTTGCAATACAAAAAGAAGTCACACCAGAGATTTTCACCTTTACCGTTGACCAGTTCCCCTTTGCTCGTTTCACCATGACAGCCGATCAAACAAATGCCCTTGAGGCATGGTTCTCCCGTATCACAGATTCCTCTTCCCTCTGGATCGACCTCACAGGTCACACCGACAGTCGAGGAAGCAAGCAGAGAAACTATCAACTCGGGCTCAAACGGGCACAAAATGTGGCTAACTGGCTTATCCAAAAGGGTGTACCCTCTTCTCACATCCGTATCTTCTCACGAGGAGAACAAGAACTCAAAGACCCAACCAACAATGCCCTCAATAGACGCGTTGAAATACAGGCCACCCGAAAAAAACCATAAAAAGAATCCCCTCACACCCCTGAGTTTTTCTCATATTTTCTTGCCACAACCCAAAAACTCGGGGGTGTTTCTCCTCGCAAAAACTTTTCTGCTAAAATTATTGAAATTTTCCAAAAACATCGTATAATGTAGTAGAGATAATCCAAGGAGGGTGCTATGCTGGGGAAAAAAGACGAAATCGAACAACTCCGCAAAGAAAATGCAGAACTCAAGAAAAAAATCGAAGAATACCAAAAGATCATCGAGATGTATGAGAAAGTCTCATCTCTTACCAGTCAAGAGATCATGGAACGAGACCAACTTCTAGAAGCCCACGAGATTGTTGAGAATCTCTCTCGACGCGAGCAGTTAGAGCAAAACAAGATTGTAAAAGCAATGGAATCCACTGTGGATCTTGCCACCCAGGAAAAGCGAGAACGGGATGCTATCATCGACGCCTACCAAAAAGCTGTTGATCTCTCAACAAAAGAACTCATCGAAGCTCGGATGGAAATCCGTGCCCATGAAATCATCGAAGAGCTTGCCCGTCAAGAACTCATTCAAAAAGATTCTATCAACAAAGCCCATGAAATCGTTGAAAATATGGCGCGAGAAGAGATGAAATCTCTCAGAACCCAAGTCAAGGATCAGGTCGGCCTCAAAGATTACTTCAAGCTCCTTGAGGCCTATGAAAAGATCGAAGAAATCTACCGAAAAGAAAAAATCGAAGACGATCGTATTCTCCGTGCCTATGAAATCATCGATGAACTCAAACGTCGACAAATGGTCGATCTCTTCAAGATCATAAAAGCCTACGAAATGGTGGAGGATCTCGCTCGACGTGAAAGGCTCGATGCAGAGAAAACCATCACTGCCTACCAAAACCTCGAGAACCTCATCCAGCAGGAACTCAAAGACCGTGATCGAATTAACGAAGCCCACGAAGCCGTCGAAGAACTCTTCCGCAAGCAACTCATCGACGAAGATCAAATGAACAAAGCACACGAAATGGTGGAAGAGCTCGCTCGACTCGAACTTGAAGAACGAGACAAAATCATCAGCGCCTTTGAGATTGTCAATGAACTCAGCAGAAAAGCACTCATAGAAGAAGACAAACTGGTACAGGCATACGATGTAGTAAACGAAATGATGCAATCCGAGATGAAAGAAAAAGACATGATCAACAAAGCCCATGAGATAGTTGAAGAACTCATGCGACGAGAGATCATCGAACGAGACAAAATTAATATGGCTCATGAAGCCGTCGAAGCCATGGCTCGCGAAGAACTCATGAAAGCCAAATTACAACAAAACTCTTAAGCAAGCCCTCGTCCAACCTGGCCAACTACTTTGGCAAGCGTCTCATCGGCAGTCTGGATACTCTTTTGATTGGCTTCGTAGAGTCTATTGATTTCAATCATTCTTACCATTTCAACAACAGGATCAACATTGGATTTTTCAAGAGCCCCCTGAATCACCTTGGGCCGCTTCTCCCCCTCAATAACCGTAGCAGGCCCAGAGAAATCCGTTTCCTTATACCACGTATACCCTTCCTTTGCCAAATAGCGTCTCTCAGGAAAGTCCACAATCTTGAGCCGATCAACCAAAGCCATATTCTTCCATTCATTGCCAGCCTTGTCAACAAAATCCTCTGGTGAGTAGTCAAGATTCACATAGATATTTCCCTGCTGATCAACCTTGAAATTGTTTCTCCCAATCCGAATAAACCCCTTCTCCCCCAAAACACGATTTCCATGCTTGTCCACGAGATAGCCATCAGCAGAGATATTAAAATTTCCGTTCCTTGTGTAACGCTCCCCCTGTTCTGTCATCACCGTAAAAAAACCATCCCCCTCAAGTGCAAAATCAAAATCATTCTCCGTTTCCAGAAGACTCCCCTGTTCAAAGCGAATATAGCTCTCATTAAACTCCACACCCGTCCCAAGCTTTCCAACCACAGGAGCAAGATCATAACTTCCCAAAGGAAACTTTACCACACCATCATCATTGATACGTCGAATAAGCATCTCGGGAAAAGCCTTGGTAACACTTGTTTCCCGCTTATAGCCGTCGGTATTCACATTAGCAAGATTGTTGGCAACCGTATTCATTTCCTCCATTGTTACCATCATTCCCGAAGCACCCGTAAAAATCGATCGTACCATAGAATCCTCCTTTGTCCCTCATTGCTATTATCGGCAAAAACTCCCACCCCTTAAGAAAAAAGAAGGGCTGCTTACGTGCAGCCCTTCCCGAGTTTTTACACTCTAACCAATAGCCTCAGGACCTTCCTCTTCTGTTCTCACACGGATACACCGCTCCAGGGGAAGAACAAAGATCTTTCCATCCCCTATATTCCCAGTAAAAGCCGTATCCATAATCGTACGAACGGTAATATCCACATAAGCATCATTCACGGCTATCTCTAACTTCACCTTTTTCACCAGATTGATCTCCATCTCAGCACCACGGTAATTTTCCGTATAACCACCCTGTTGCCCACATCCGATCACATTGGTCACCGTCATCTTACCAACACCTGCTTGAGCAAGAGCCTGTTTCACATCAGTAAGCTTTTCAGGTCTAATCACTGCAACAATCCACTTCATATCCTTCCTCCTTATTTCGTCAGAAAGCCCTGGAAATCAGGATATGCTTCCTGGCCGTGCTCACCGAGATCCAGCCCAAGCAGTTCTTCCTCTCGACTCACCCGTATGCCCATGGTTGCAGCAAGCATTGCCCAAACAATCAAAGTCACAACAAACACAAACACCCCAACACTCAAAACGCCAAGAAGCTGGTGCAACAAAAGGGTAAAGCCACCACCAAAGAAGAGTCCATTCCCTGTCTCGGCCCCTGTAATTCCATTCTGGGCAAACAAACCTACAGCAAGAGTGCCAAAAACCCCGTTCATCAGGTGCACCGAGAGTGCCCCAACAGGATCATCAATCTTCACACGGTCAAAAAAGATCACACTCAAAACCACAAGCACCCCTGCAATTGCCCCAATAATGGCAGCAGAAAAAACACTCACAAAGGCACATCCTGCCGTAATGGCCACAAGCCCAGCAAGAGCACCATTGACCAACATCGTGAGATCTGGCTTACCCTGCATCAACCACGAAGTAATCGTAGCAGTCAGAATAGCCATAATTGCCGCTGTGTTCGTCGTCACAACAATATGGGCAATCGCCGTTCCATCACCAACTGCCATGGTAGAACCTGGGTTAAACCCAAACCAACCCAACCAGAGAATAAGCCCTCCCAGCGTTACCAGCGAGAGATTGTGCCCCATAATCGGCTGCACGCTCCCATCATTGCGGTATTTCCCCGTCCGTGGTCCCAAAAGAAGCGCCCCAGCCAGTGCTGCCCAACCACCAACAGAGTGGACAACCGTAGAACCAGCAAAATCCCACATGCCCAATTGTTGCAACCATCCACCACCCCAGATCCAGTGCCCAACAATAGGATAGACAACCGCCACAAGGACAAGAGAAAAGATAAGAAACGCCAGGAACTTTATCCTCTCTGCAACAGCCCCAGAAACAATAGTTGCTGCCGTTCCAGCAAACACAAGCTGAAAGAAAAACTTTGCCCACAACGGCACCTGTGTCCACCCAATGGCACTGTAACCCTTATCAACACCACCATTCACAAACCAGAGATTGGTAAGCCCCATGAAACCATTGCCATCACCAAACATCAATCCCCAGCCAATCACCCAGTACGCCAGAGAAGCAAGAGCAAAAACAATAAAATTCTTGGCAAGAATATTTACCGTATTCTTTGCCCTTGCCAAACCAGCCTCCACCATGGCAAACCCTGTGTTCATAAAAAACACCAGAAATGCTGTAAACAACACCCACACCGTATCTACAGCAACGGAGAGTGTTTTCACGGCATCCGTCTCAGCTCCAAACGCAAGGGATGCCAGCACCATTCCGATCATCACAAAACGCCACCTCATTGGATTCTCCTTTTGCAGAGTTTTGTACAATAAATGGGCAAAAACCATGCCAAAAAAAGAAAAATGATTAAATCATTTCATTGAAAGAAAATAAAATTCAGAATGAATAATTGAGAAAAGAAAAAACTGCCTATTTTTTAATCATATTCTCTTTTGTTGACTATAATATAAGCATAGGAATGCCTATTATATGTTCTTTTTTCACCACGCCCTTGAAAAAGAACGCAAAACTATAAATTTGAAAAAGAAAAACCCCCTGGAGAAAACTCCCCAGGGGGCATCCTTATTTCGTCTGGAAGACCAGTTCATTGTCCTTGAGATCAACAACCACCGTATCGTTTTCCTTAACCCGACCCGAAAGGATATGCAGTGAGAGAGGATCGAGAAGCCGTGTCTGAAGCGTTCGCTTCAACGGACGAGCACCAAACTCCTCATCATACCCCTCACGGGCAAGGTAATCCTTCACTCGATCAGTAAGCTCAATTTTGATACGTTTGGCAGCCAGACGCTCCTGAATACGCCTCAACTGGATCTCAATAATCTCCCTCATATGGCTCTGATCCAACCGATGGAAGGTGATAATCTCATCAATACGGTTGAGAAACTCTGGCCTAAAGTACTCCTTGAGAAGAGCACGCATCTTTTCTTCCGCCTCCTCTCGTTCACGGGATGATGTAAATCCCTGAATGCTCGGAGAGAGGTTGGAACCAATATTGCTGGTCATAATAATCACCGTATTGGTGAAATTCACCGTTCTCCCCTGCCCATCGGTGAGTCGCCCATCATCCATAATCTGGAGCAAAATATTGAACACATCAGGATGAGCCTTTTCAATCTCATCAAAGAGAATCACAGCATAGGGACGGCGACGAATCACCTCGGTAAGCTGTCCTCCCTCTTCATATCCCACATATCCAGGAGGTGCACCAATAAGCCTCTGCACACTAAACTTCTCCATGTATTCACTCATATCGATGCGCACCAGAGCCCGTTCCGTGTCAAAGAGAAACTCTGCCAATGCCTTCGACAGCTCTGTCTTTCCCACTCCCGTTGGACCCAAAAAGAGGAAGCTTCCAATCGGGCGGTTCTCCTCCTGGATACCCGCACGGGATCGCCGAATAGCATTGGCAACAGCAGCAATAGCATGATCCTGCCCAACCACACGCTGTTTCAACGCCTCTTCCAAGTGCAAGAGTCTCTGTTTCTCCGACTCCAGCATCCTGCTCACCGGGATTCCAGTCCACTCCGAAACAACCCGAGCAATATCTTCCTCGGTAATTTCCTCCCTGAGAAGACGCTCATCACTCTCCATCGAGTTCAGCTTCTGCTGCAACATCTCAAGCTCTTTCTGCTTCTCTGGAATCCGCCCATAGCGAATCTCTGCCACCTTGTCCAGTTGCCCAGTACGCTCGTATCGTTCTTCTTCTATCTTAAGGGTATCAATATCCTGATGGATCTCCTTAATCTTCTGGATCAACTGCCGTTCCTGCTGCCACTTGCTTTTCAGGGCCAAAGCCTTTTCTTGGAGTTCGGAGAGTTGTTTCTCCACAAGAGCAAGCTGTTCCTTTGATTCAGGCGAATGCTCTTTCTTCAGTGCCTCCTTTTCAATTGAAAGCCTTAAGATCTTTCGGTCGAGATCATCTATCACCTGTGGCTGACTTTCTATCTCCAGACGAATCTTCGAGGCAGCCTCATCCACAAGATCAATTGCCTTGTCGGGGAGATGTCGTTCTGTGATGTACCTCACCGAAAGCTGAGCAGCAGCCACCAGTGCCGAATCCGCAATCTTAATACCATGGTGGAGTTCATACTTCTCCTTCAGCCCTCGAAGGATAGAAATCGTATCCTCAATCGAAGGCTCCGCTACATACACTGCCTGGAAACGACGTTCGAGAGCCTTATCCTTTTCAATATACTTGCGATATTCATCAAGAGTCGTTGCACCAATCACCTTGATTTCACCACGAGCAAGGGCAGGCTTGATCATATTCCCCGCATCAATAGCCCCCTCTGCAGATCCCGCTCCAACAATGGTATGAAGCTCATCAATAAACAGGATAATCTCTCCCTCAGACTCAATCACCTCTTTCAACAGGGCTTTAAATCGTTCCTCAAACTCCCCACGAAACTTCGTGCCCGCAATCAATAACCCCAGATCAAGCGAGAGAATACGCTTGTTCTTGAGACTTTCCGGCACATCACCGCTCACAATACGACGGGCTATGCCCTCCACAATAGCAGTCTTTCCTACACCCGCCTCACCAATCAACACAGGGTTATTTTTGGTACGACGAGTGAGCACCTGCATAGCACGACGAATCTCCGCATCACGCCCAATCACAGGATCAAGTTTACCCTGACGTGCCAGTTCGGTGAGATCACGGGTATACTTTTCAAGCGCCTGATACTTCCCTTCTGGACTCTCATCCGTAACCCGCTGAGACCCACGGAGATTCTTTATCGCCAACAAAAGCCTATCATAACGCAGATTGAGACTATCAAAAACCTGCTTGAGTCCACTATCTTGCGTATTCACAATGCCTAACAAGAGATGCTCCGTGCTCACATACTCATCATGCATCTTCCCCATCTCTTTAAAGGCACGATCAACTGCCTCCGTGAGCTCTCGCGAAAAATAATTCTGCCACACACCCTCAACACGCACTTTCTGACGCAAGCGATCCCCAAGCAGTGAAGCAAGCCTCGTTGGTGAAACCTCAATCTGTTCCAGAATAGGCCTCACCAGACCATCCTCCTGCTCAAGCAATGCCAGCAAGAGATGCTCACTCTCCACAGCCTGATGACCATACTCCGTAGCCTTTGCTACGGCAGCCTCAAAGGCCTCTCTCGCCTTGACAGTCAGCTTGTTCATATTCATCATAGACAACTCCTTTTCTCTTTTTGAATATAATATAGCAATAAAACAAGCTGCCGTCAAGACATTTTGTGTTATTTTGATATAAATGTGTCATTTTGATATATTTATTCGCCCTGGGGATGGTATTGAAGCAACAGAAATGAAATATCATCGCTCTGGGGATATTTCCCTCGAAAGTTTTTCACATCTGCCCAGAGAGCATCCTTCATCAGACGGGGATTAGTCGTACCCTTCACAATCCTATAAAGCCTCTTCTCTCCATAGAATTCGCCCGCCGTATTTTTCTGTTCCACCAAACCATCAGAAAAGACGACAAGCATATCCCCATCATGAAGCTGAATCCGATGATGTTTGCCTGTAAGGGATTCAAACAGCCCGAGGGGCACATTATCATCCAAAAGTTGCGGTTTAGTTAGCATGCCCTTGCGTTTAAGAAACACATGCCCATGCCCCATATCCCACAGCATACATACCCCCGTATCCTCTCGAAAGATCCCAAAAATCCCCGTAAGATATTTCTCTCCATGAAACGCCGAAAAAAGATAACGATTCAACAAAAAGAGAAACTCCTGCATCGGCTTATGAGAAAAGTCAAACGCCTGAAACATCCCACTGAGACTGGTAGTGATCAACGAAGCACTAGGACCCTTCCCCGACACATCGCAGAGAGTAAAAACCACCCCCTTTTCCATCTCCTTCCACGCATAGAAATCCCCTCCCACCTCTTTGGCTGCCTGACTTGCCCCAAAGAGATGAAACATCGGACGAGAATAGATGTGTTCTGCAGGTACAAGGTTTTGCTGCACCTCGTGAGCAGAGCGTATATCCTTCTGCATAATCTTTGAGAGATAAATCAGCAAATCCGTCGTTGAAAAAATCCCCATAAAACGATCTTTTTCATCCCTGAGAACAAAAAAACTCTCCTCTCGAGTATCAAGAACATGAGAAAGCTCCTCCGCTAACGAATAAATGTGTGTCTGATAGAAATACACCGAAGCCTTCTGCACGAGTGACTCAACCGAGCGATGATAGTACACATCCTGAAGAAAAGGCTGTGTCATAAAACCCAAAAACTTTTCTCGCACCAAAACCCCTACAACACGCTCCTCTTCATCCACCACTCCCACTGCTGGAACAAAAGGATGCCTTTGAAAATCCCTCAAAACATCACTTGCCTTACTCCCCTTTTTTACATAAAACCGAGAAGAAACCAATCGAAGAGCTAGTTCCCCCGAAATTTTCACTTCCTTCCTTTCTTTAAAAACATTTCCCGAAGACAGATTCATCACACCCAAATCAACACCATGATCCCTTGAAAGAGTATACTCCTGCATAACCAACCTCCTTCCTCGTGGTTTGCTTTAGTATACTCTTTTTTCATGAAATGATTATGAAAAAAATATGAATTTTCTATGAAAATTACGCATGAACATCAAAATTCACACTCCCCTTCTCTGTACGGATCTCATAGCTTCCATAGGCAAGATGCGAAAAAATCATCCTTTCATCCACCCTGCCACTCCACAACTCCTTTTCGCCCCGAAGCGTAAGCATTGGAACAATGCCATACACCTCCAAAGAAAATCCGTTCTCTTCCATTCCAAGCACCAACCGTATCCCCAGCTGTCGAGAAACATACTCCCACTCCTGTCTCCCTCCCGAGCGAACAGGTTGCATTCTACAAGGACGAAGAACACCAACAAGCGTCTCCATAGTCTCTCTCACACCCTCCAAACTGAGAGAAAAAACATCTCGAAGCACCAAGGGAGCAAACGATACAGGTTTTGCTGCCTCCATACGAGCCTCCAAACGATTCTGTTCCAAAAGTTCTGCTAAACAGTCAGGACAGTGCTCAAGATGGTGCTCCATAGCCTTCTGCTCTTTCTCATCCAGCTGGTGGTGAAGGTATGCCAGCCACCTCTCAGGTGGATACTGGGGACAAAACATGATCCTCTCCTCCTTTTTCTTTCACAAAGAGCAGCTTGAGTTGACTCTCGGCAAACCGAAGATGCACTTTGGCATCACGAAGAGAACGAAAAAGCCTTGAAAAAACACGTAAAAGCTCATTATTGGGACGCTCAAGACGGTGTTGGAGGCGCTCTCGCTGATTCTCAAGCCGCATCAGGTGAGACAATTTCTCCGCTGCCTCATCAGGATGGCTGCGTATCTGCCACTTCAGTTCGGTAATAGCTTCAAAAAGTTTTGCAAGCTTTTCGCTGATCTCACGAATATTGTTAATATCCTCAAGCCTCACCTTGATCATTTCCCTCTGAATATCAAGGAGTTCCAGATAACTTTTCCCCGTTATTCTTTGTGTTTTCAGCATATCCTCGGGAGAAAGTTCCTCAGGCAAATAAAACCACAGTATCCACAGTCTTCCCGGCTCCTTCATAACCGAAAGACGTTCCCTGAATTTCTCCCAGCTACTCTCTTCATCATCAAAACCCGGACAGGCATAATCCTCAGGCAAACTCTCAAACTCCTCTTTCTTCCGAATGAGACGAAACCCCTTATAGAGATACCGAAGCTGCAACACAAACCACGATGCAAAGGGCACTCTTCTCTGGGGATCCCACTCCTCGAGAAGCCGCTCAATTCGCTCAAAAACATAAAGATAAAAATCCCCACACACATCACTATCGTCTCGATAACAAACACGGGGAAAATTATACACAAAAATATCAATTTCCTTCCGAATGTCGGCTATAACTTCACGCTCTCCCTCACGATACCGTGCAAGTAACACCTCAAGTTTTTCATTATCAAGACGCATCCCTACATCTCTATCAGCTTTACTGTCACTCCCGGAAGATCCTCAAGGCTGGAAACCATCTGAACGAGATCGGCTTTTGGATCCACCTCAAGAAAGATAATCCCCTCATCCGACTCCTGCCTCTCATGCAAACCCAATCGCACGAGAATCGCAGATCCATACTCCGTGAGAATCTTCTGAACATTCAAAGCATTATTACTCCTCTGGTCAACCTTGATCAACACAAACTGACGCATACAGCCCTCCTTTTTGTTTAATCACGAGAGTATTATAACACATCTTCGAGCTTCTTTGCAAAAAAGAGAGCTTTTTCCGCCAAATCTAATAGTAAACCTCAACAAGAAAGAGGGCATGGGGCGGAGCTGTGAGAATATGACGCTTTTCCCGAGGTTGACTCATCATTACCCGCACCTCCTCTGGAGTAAGTTCCCCCAATCCAACCTGAATCAAGGTGCCTGTGAGCATCCTCACCATCTTGTGAAGAAAACTATCTCCCTTGAAGTGAAGGAACACCCTCTCCCCTTCCACCTCCATGGTAATACTATCAAGCCGTTTCAGAGAAGATTTGTCCTTAGAGAGGGCGGTGGTAAAAATGCGAAAGTCTCTTACCCCAACGAGAAGGGGAATCGTCTGAGACATGGCCTCAAGATCAAGTTCTTTGCGAACATGATAGTAGTACCGCCGTTCAAAGATATTTTTTCTCGGGCTATTCCAGATCTGATAACGGTAATGTTTGCCAAGAGCACGGTGACGAGCATGAAACCTCGGCTCCGCCTCTCGAAGAGAAAGCACCTGAATATCATCAGGCAAATAGGTATCAAGATAAGCCTTCATTTCCTCAATACTCATCGTACTCCGAGTAAGAAAATTCGCCGACTGTCCCAATGCATGCACCCCCGCATCCGTTCGACTTGCACCGATGAGATCTACCTCTTCCCCTGTCATCTGACGAAGAACATGCTCAATTCTCCCTTGAACAGTACTCTCATGCTCCTGTCTCTGCCAACCATGGTACCTACCACCATCGTACTCCAAAATCATATGAATATTACGCACCATATACTGCTCCTACTTCCCTATACAAAACTGGGAAAATATCCGATCCAAAATATCCTCTTGTGTGGTTTTCCCTGTTATTTCCTCAAGCAAGACACGAGCACGATAGAGATAATGAGCAACATACTCTTCAGACATCCCATTTTCAAGTGTACAAAGTGCCTCCTCAAGAGAATCCACTGCCTGCCGAACCAACAACTCCTGCCTCTGATTAGTGAGAAGCACATCCGTCTGAGGATTATAGCCAAGATCAAAATAAAAATGAGCCAGCTTTTCATGAAGAAGATCAATGTTTTTGTGCGTCTTCACTGAAATAGGAACTGCCTCGGGAAGAAAATCATACCAGTTGGGTTCATACCCATTTTCTGTTTTGTTGATGAGAAAAAGAGCCTTTCTATCCCTCAAAAGAGACACCATACCCTTTTCTTCCTCTGATGGTCGTCGTGTAGCATCAAACACCACGAGACAAAGATCCGCCTCTTCTATTGCCCTCCTACTCCGACGTATCCCTTCCATCTCAACAACATCATCGCTCTCACGAATCCCCGCCGTATCAATCAAACGAAAGGGAATGCCCTGAATCTGAATCTCCACCTCAAGCGTATCCCGTGTTGTTCCTGCCACATCTGTTACGATAGCCCTATCTTCCTGTGCCAAAAGGTTGAACAAACTCGACTTTCCCACATTAGGAGCACCAACAATTGCCACCTTCATACCCAATCGAAGAATCTTTCCCGCACCCGCTGTTTCCAAAAGACGAGCAAGACGAGTTTGGATTTCCAAAAGCGAGCGAGCAAAGCCTTCACGGTCAAGCATGGTTTCTTCAATATCGCTGTGATCAATAGCAGCCTCCACCAGAGCAAGCAATGAGAGCAATCTTTCATGGATTTCACGAATCACAGAGGAGAGTTTCCCCTGAAGCTGGGAGAGCGCGGCACTCTTCGCCAGTCGTGTGTGTGAACGAATGAGGTCGTTAACAGCCTCTGCCTGATTCAAATCCATCTTGCCATTGAGGTAGGCTCGTTCGGTAAACTCACCAGGATAAGCAAGCCGTGCTCCTTTTTCCACAAAAGCCTTTTGTGCCTCCAACAGAATCCAAGGATTCCCATGAAACATCACCTCGACAATGTCCTCTCCCGTATAGGAGTGAGGAGACTGATACAAAAGCCATACCACCTCATCCAGCACTTCTCCCGAAGAATCGAGAAAATACCCCACCACAGCCTCCCGTGGAGAAATCCTCTCCCACGGGCGTTTTCCTCGATAAAGCTGGGAAGCAATCTCCCATGCCCGTGGACCACTCACACGAAGTAGCCCTATGGCAGACTCAGCAAGGGGAGTTGCAAGAGCAACAATAGTTGCCTTCCGATCAGGGTTTGATCTTTTTGTCAAGGTTAATAATCTCCTGTTCCACAATAGTATAGAGGTTCTGAATCGTCCAGTAGAGCACCAAACCCGATGGCATATTCCAGAAGAGGAACAAAAAGATCAGCGGAAGAAGGTACATGTTGAGTTCCTGCCCCTTCATAGCGGGGTTTTTGGCTGTCTGGAGCTTCGTTTGAATCAGCTGGATCACCGTCATCACAATGGGAAGGAGATTAAAATTATGGGGAAGAAGAGGAATATTCATCACAAAAAGCGTATCTGGCTGTGTTAAATCTTTTATCCAAAGAAATGCTGCATTCTTCAATTCTACAGAGTAAGAAAGAACGCGGTAGAGTGCAAAAAACACAGGAATCTGCAAAAGAAGCGGAAAACACCCACCAAGGGGATTGATCTTTTCTTTTTTGTAGAGTTCCATGGTCTTCTTTTGAAGAAGCTCTTGGTTATCTTTGTATTTTTCCTGAATATTCTTCAACTTCGGCTGAAGAAGCTGCTGTTTCTTCACAGAAATAGCAGCCTGAATAGAAAGAGGAGAGAGAAGCAGTTTCACAATCAAAGCAATGAGAACAATAACAATCCCCTTATTTGCTATCAAGCTTCCCAAAATATCGAGAAGCCATGACAAACCCCATTCTATAGGTTTCATAAACCACGCAAAAAGAAGAGGCCAGCGGAAGAGTTCCTTGTAGGAGGAATTCACAGAACGGAGAAGAGACTCCTTCCGTGGGCCACAATAATACTGCACGGTAAAGTTGGTGCTCTCCCCTGCATTTAAAAACAAGACGGGCAAAAAGAGATGAATGGCTGTTTCCTCCACCGTCTTGTAGCGACCTTCAACAGTAAAGTCCGCCACAATTCCCGGTGTTTTTGGCTCCACAACAAAGGCAAAGTAGTTGTCTGCCATCGAGAGCCACTGAAAGTTACTCACAAAGGCAACATTTTGAGCAGGGGAAAAAAGCCCCTTCTTCAAGAGCGAATAAAACCTCTTGCCTGCATAGGCACCATAGGTGAGAAGATTCCCTGAACCAATTGAATTGGTATCAATAAGCATGGGCATCCACCGAATCACAAACGAACGTCCCTCATAGTCCAGTTTCACAGCTTGATTGGCACGGTTAGAAAGAGAAATAATCTCAGCAAAGGTATAATTTGAAAGCAGAACAAAACGCACACGAACATCAAGAGAAGTGGTATTCCAGAGAAGAGTTGCTGCCCATTCTGTCTCATAAGGATCGCTTTTCACAAGCTGGAAATCTACACCCTCTGAAGAGTTTCTCTCCCACTGAATGGCGCCATGATTCCCCTCTCGAGGGAAAACAACCTCAATCGGCTTATCCGACTGATTCCACTTCCCTGTCATGGCAAGAGAAACCACTCCCGGACCCTTGCTCCCAACAAGAAGTGAAAGCTCCTGATTGGAGAGCACAACCTGCGTCAACGGAAAAGACTTCTCCCCCTTCACGCTCACGGGAACTGCCACCTGAAGGGTATTACTCACCAACTCTTCTGAGGAAGCCTGCGTGGCAGGTCTTTTCCCTGCTGCTTTGGAATTGAACAAATAGATATAAAAACCAGAAAAAAGCACAAAAATAACCATTGTAAAAAGAAAACGCTTTTCAAAATCGCGATCCATGCCATCCTCCTTTGAACGAACCAACGGGAAAACACCCAGAACCACACAATCTGCCGAGAGCGGGAATCGAACCCGCACGGGTAGAACTACCCAAGGGATTTTAAGTCCCTTATGTCTACCAATTCCATCATCTCGGCAAAGAGAAGATAGGGGATGGCCGGGATCGAACCGGCTCATAGCGATTTTGCAGACCGCTGCCTTCCCACTTGGCTACATCCCCACAAGAGATATATATTATAACATTTTTACTCATGAGTGTCAAATTTTAAGCCATCATTTTGCCGTCACCGCAACATTGAAAGAGAAAACGACACGCTTCGCCTGCCAACACCCTTGAAGAGTCTCTTTTCCTTGCGTTTTTTCCCACCTTGTCGTAAGATAAATCCCAAGAAAAGAGCACCTCTGGGGTATCCCCCAAAATAGCAATTGCCCTACTTCTCAAGGCAGACAGAGGCACAGGAGGACTTTCATGGCTGATAAACCGATCGATTTCGTGCATCTCCATGTTCATTCTCACTACAGTCTCCTCGATGGCGTTGCCCAAGTTCCTCCCATGATCCAGAAAGCAGCAGCCCTTAACCAGCGCGCCATTGCTCTCACCGACCACGGAAATCTCTTCGGAGCCATGGAGTTCTACACAACCTGTATCGATTTTTCCAAAGCGCATCCAGAAACCTCTGTAAAACCCATCATTGGCTGTGAATTTTATGTTGCCCCTGAGGATCGCTACACCAAAAACAAAGACGAAAAATACTATCATCTCGTCCTTCTCGCCAAAGATATAACAGGCTACAAAAATCTTCTGAAACTCTCCTCTGCTGGATACACTGAGGGTTTCTATTCAAAACCCCGCATCGACCATGAACTTCTCGAGAGCCATTCCCAAGGGCTTATTGCCCTCTCTGCCTGCCTTGCTGGAGAAATCCCATCCGCCATCCTCGCAAACGATGAAACCAAACTCAAAAAAAAACTCGAATGGTACAAAGAAACCTTTGGCAAAGACAACTTCTTTCTTGAACTTCAGGATCATGGCATAGCAGAACAAAAAATCGTCAATCAAAAACTGGTGCGTCTCTCTCGAGAGTACGACATCCCACTTGTGGCTACCAACGATAGCCACTACCTCTCTCCCGATGATAGTATCCTGCAGGAGATTATTTTTGCCATTCGCGATCACAAAACACTCAAAGACGAGACCCGCCAACGCTATCCCACCAACCAGTTCTACCTCAAAAGTAGCGAAGAAATGGCCGCCCTTTTTGGAGAAATCCCCGAAAGCCTTTCCAACACCATCCGTATTGCCGAAATGTGCAATGTGAATTTCTCCTTCAAGGAAATGCACACCCCCATTTACCCCCTTCCCAAGGGAGAAAACGCCCATAGCTACCTTACCAAACTTGCCCAGAAGGGGCTTATGCAGCGTTTCCACACCAAAACCTACGAAGAAGTTCCCGAAGAATACCGAAAGCGACTTCAGACAGAGCTTGATCTCATCCGTTTCATGGAAGAAAACAAAGGCATAGGGTTTTCCAACTACTTCCTCATTGTCCGAGACTTTGTCCACTTTGCCAAACACCACGGCATTGGGATTGGACCAGGACGAGGTTCGGCGGCTGGTGCTATCCTCTCGTGGGTGCTTGATATCACCCAGGTAGACCCCATTCGTTACCAGCTTCTCTTTGAAAGATTTCTCAACCCTGAACGTGTCAGCATGCCCGATATCGATATCGACTTTGAAGATAGCAGAAGAGATGAAGTCAAAGAATACATCCGAAGCAAGTACGGATACAACAAGACAGCCGATATCATCACCTTTGGTATGCTCAAGAGCCGTTCCACTCTCCGAGATGTTGGAAGAGTGCTCGACATCCCCCTTGCCGAAGTTGACCGAATTGCTAAACTCATCGACCCAAACGATTCCATCGAAGACGCCCTTCAGAAAGTTCCCGAAATCGCCTCCGTTCAAAAACAAGATGAAACCCGTCGAAAGTGGATTGAATACTCCCTACGACTTGATGGCAACCTCCGAAACCTTGGCACACACGCATCTGGAATTATCATCTCTGATGTCGAACTCACCGAAGTCGTTCCCCTCTACAGAGATGTGGCAAGCGGCATCATATCCACCCAATACGAAGGTGCCTACCTTGAAAAGAACGGACTTCTCAAGATGGATATCCTCGGACTGGCAAACCTCAGCATCATCAAAGACACCCTCGAACGTATCTGGCACAACCATCACATCCGACTTGATATCCAATCCATCCCTCTTGACGACCCGCAGGTATACGCGACTTTCTCCCGTGGAGAAACCAAAGGAATTTTCCAGTTTGAATCCGCAGGCATGACTCGTTACCTCCAGGAACTCCAGCCCACAAACATTGAAGACCTCATCGCTATGAACGCCCTTTACCGACCAGGACCTATGGATCAAATCCCCGCCTACATCCGAAGAAAAAAGGGACTGGAATCAGTAGATTGCTTTCACGAGAACCTCAAACCCATCCTCCAAAGCACCTACGGTATCATCGTCTACCAAGAACAGGTGATGCAGATAGCCCAGGTATTGGCTGGCTTCAGCCTTGGAAAAGCAGACAATGTGCGCCGAATCATGGCAAAGAAAAAACCAGAAGAACTGGAAAAAATCTACCCCGACTGGATAGAGGGTGCTGTAAAAAACGGGTACTCCCGCGAACTCGCCGAAAGAATCTTTGAAATCCTCGTTCCCTTCTCATCCTATGCCTTCAACAAGTCTCACTCCGCAGCCTATGCCATTCTTGCCTACCAGATTGCCTACCTCAAGACCCACTACCGAGCCGAGTTTATGGCAAGCCTCCTCACCGGCAACAAGGATAAAACCGACGATGTAAAAGCCTATTGCGAAGAGTGCACTCAAGCGGGAATTACCATCCTCCCCCCCGACATCAACGAAAGCTTCCCTGATTTCCGCGAACAGAGACTCTCTCCCTCCCAATGGGCAATCCGCTTTGGTTTCGGGGCACTCAAAGGCATGGGGGAAGGGTTCTCCCACGCCATCGTTAAAGAACGAGAAACAAACGGCCCCTTTACCAGTTTTGAAAATTTCATCGAACGCATGCACCGACACAACGAATTCCGTCGTCCGGTTGTAGAAATTCTCCTCAAAGCAGGAGCGTTTGATTCCCTCTTTGGCGAAGAGCGCCTCGAAAAAAAAGCGCGCTATCTCTCTCTTCTCGACTGGTACATCGAAACCCATGAAGCAAAATACCAAGACCAAATGGAAGGGCTTGGCACCCTCTTTGACATGACCGAACATCACGATCTCTACCAACCCCCTAACAAACACATACAACACATCTCCCTTCTCGATGAATTTACCATGGAACAAGAAGTCATTGGTTTTCCCCTTACCAGACGACTCATCAAACAATTCCAAGAAAAACTCGACTCCTTTGTCTGGCTCCCCCCAGAAAACATCTCCCTCATTCCCTTTGAAATCACATTCCTCGTCTGGGGATTCCTCACCAATGTCGAAAAACGCAAAACCACAACCCAAAAAACCTACATCTCCTTTACCCTCTCCTACGACTCCCTATCCTTCAACTGTAGCATCTTCTCCCCCGATTATGAGAAGTTCGCCCCCCTCATCAAAGAAAACCAATTCGTTCTTGCCAAAATACTCTACAAAAAAGGAAAAGGCAATCAAACCTATACCAACATCAGTGAACTCTTGCCTCTTGATGAAAAAACCCTTGCAAAGTTTTCCATAAAAAATCTCAATCTTCTCTGGAAAGGTGAACCGGAAACACTCAAAGCATCCTTCAAAACCCTCTATACTCTCCTTCAGAAACCTGAATATCGTGGCCCCATTACCATTACCCTCCTCATTGTAGAAGAAAAAACCACAAAAGTGATGTCTCTTCCCGCCTCTTTTGCCATCGCCTACTCCCCCAATCTTCTCTCCGAAATCCGCAAGCTGCCAGGACTTCAAGGCTTCTGGTTTCTCTAAACAAAAATAATTCTTTGTTTTTTACCTTCCCACTTGCAAAAAAACAAAAAATATGGCATACTTTTTGTAAGAAAAAAGGAGTAAATTCCACACAATGAAACCTCAAATCTTTCAAGACCAGCGTCAGATACTTACTCCTCTTCTTGTCCAACAGATGGAGCTTTTGTCTCTTCCCCTTCCTGAGCTTCGTGAAAAAATTCTTGAAGAAGCTGAGAAAAACCCCCTCATCAAACTCGAAAACCCCATCCCCTCCTCAGCTCCCAGAAAGCGACAACCTTCCCTTATGACAGCACCCGACTTTGTTTTTGAAAACCAATCCTCATCACAGGGGATTCTTGAACACATCCTTGAACAAATCCATCTCGTCAACTGGAGCGACCGAGAAGAACAAATTGCCCTTTTGATCCTCACCTCCCTCGATAACCACGGTTTCCTCCGTATTGATCCGTCCATTCTTCTTGAGGGAACCGATTTTACCCCAACGGAGTTCGAAACCGTCCGTCAAAAACTCATGCGACTGGATCCAGAAGGCCTCGGAAGTAGAAATGCCCTCGAGTTTCTCCTCTTTCAAGCCGAAGAAGAGTATGGAAAAGAAAGCCTCGAGGCCCTTATGCTGAGAGAAACACCAGACCTTGTAGAAAAGAAACAACTCCCCTTGATCGCCAAACATTTTCATGCCTCCCGAGAAGATGTCCAAATGGCATTAAAAAACCTTGCCGAACTCAGACCAAGCCCTGTCATCGGTTGGGGAGAAGCAGCCCTCGCCATCATCCCCGAAGCATTTGTCGAGATACACGACGACACAATCGACATCCGACTCAACGAGTATTATATCCCCGATGTACGGCTTGATCAGTACTACCTCTCCCTTGTCACAGAAGATAAAACTCAAAAAGAAGAAAAGAAATTCCTCCGAAACAACCTTGCTCAAGCAAAAACCCTCATCGAAAACCTCCAATCTCGAAAAGAAATCGTCTTTCGTGTCATCCATGCCATTATCAACCACCAAAAGGACTACTTTACCAAAGGCCCTCAGTACCAAAAACCCCTCCGACTCCACGACATTGCCGAAGAGTTGGGCATTCATGAATCCACCGTGAGCCGTGTTGTCAAAGACAAGTACATTCAGGTAGGTGGCAGGATCATCCCACTAAAGCACTTCTTTTCAAGTCAAATTAAGACAACCACGAGAGAAAATGTCTCCTCAAAAAGCATTCAGGATATGATTGTGCAGATCATCGCAAACGAAGACAAAAACAATCCCCTCAGTGATGAACAAATTGTCAGTATCCTTGAAAACAAAGGTATCAAGATTTCTCGACGAACCATAGCCAAATACCGCAGTCTTCTTCATTTTCCGCCCGCCCACGAGCGGAAAATCTACGAATAGGAGGGAGAGGTATGGATAGACTCAGAGAACTCCTGGAACATGATCAGATCATGGAAACATCAGCACCGCAGGGGCCTCAAGAAATTGAAGTCTTTGCCTTTTCTATAGAAGAAGCCCTCAAGGAAGCAGCCAAAACTTGGAACACAAGCCTTCTCAATCTTGAATATGAGATTCTCGATCGGGGAAAGAGCGGCTTTTTCGGGATTGGCAAAAAACCCATGCGTATTCTTGTCAAAAAGACACAATCCATATCTCTTGGTGCCGAACTGCTTGGCGGAGGAACCGAAAACGAACCAAAATTTATCGCCAATCAAGATGGGACTATCCGTGTCATTCCTCGTACCCGCAGCCTCATGGTAAAGATTGAACCACCAAAAGGCCAAGGAAAACCCGTTACCCTCGAATCAGCCAAAAACTACCTCGCCAGCAAGGGTATTACCAACTACGATGAAAATCTCCTTCGCAAAGCCATTCAGAATCCCACTGGTCAGTGGGTAAAGATCGGAGAGAGAAGCCCTACCCCTGGCGATGCCAAAATCTCTCTTCAGGTTTCAACGGACGAGATGAAGGCTTTTATGACTGTCTCTCGACCTGAAAGAGGAGGAGGCTTCCCTGAAAACGATGAGTTAATGAGCCTTTTGAAGGCAAAAAAGGTCTTCTATGGCATAAAAGAAGACGCTATAACACAAGCCTTCGAAAATGAACTCTACAATGTCCCTCTCATCGTTGCTGAAGGAGACTACCCTCAAGATGGAAAGGATGCCGAGATAAAATACCACTTCAAAACCAGCACAGACAAGGTCTCTCTCAAAGTAAAGGAAGATGGTTCTGTAGATTTCCACGACCTTGACATTGTTCAGTCGGTTGTTGCAGGACAAATCCTCGCCACAAAAGAACCCGCCACCAAAGGCAAACCGGGCAAAACCATCACAGGAAGAGTACTTCCCGCCCGTGATGGAAGGGATATCCAACTCGTTCCCGGCAACAACAACCACCTATCGCCCGATGGTATGCAGCTCATCTCGGATATCAATGGTCAGGTTGTATTCAAAAATGGCCGCGTTCATGTGGAACCTGTTTTTGAGGTAAGAGAGGATGTTGGTCCGAGTACAGGAGACATCAACTTCCCCGGCAATGTCATTATTTATGGAAATGTTAACGACACCTTTAAGGTCTACGCGGGAGGAAATGTTGAGATCACCGGCAACGTTGGAAAAGCCAATATCACCGCAGAAGGAAATCTTGTTGTGCGCCAGGGTATCCAGGGGAAAGACGAAGCCCAAATTGTCTGTGGAGGCGATCTCTATGCCAAGTTCATCGAACGAGCCAAGCTCAAAGTCGAAGGAGACATCGTCGTTACGGAAGCTATCCTTCACAGCAATGTAAGCTGCAAAAAACACATCTTCTGTCAAGGTGGACGACGATCCCAGATTGGAGGAGGGAGAATCCGCGCCTTTCAGGAGATCAATGCCAAGTTTTTGGGCACAGAAGCCTATGCCGAGACCATTCTCGAAGCAGGAATTGATCCCGACGCAGAAGACAAGCTCTCGCTCCTCATCAGCCAGAGAGATACCATCAAAAAGCAACTCCCTGACATAAATAAACAACTCACCAATTACTCCATGCTCCTTGCCAGTGGTCCTCTCCCCCCAGAAAAAGAGCAAATCTACCAAGACCTCGTGGCCAAAAACACCGAACTCAAACAAACCCTTCAAGAAACCGAGGAACAAATCGCGTCCATCCAACACTACATAGACAACCTTGCATCCGAAGCCAAAATATCCGCAAGCAAAACAGTCTACCCAGGGGTAAAAATCAAAATCAAAAATGCCGTTCTTCAGGTGAAAAGCGACTTCCAGTTTGTGACCTTCTCACTCGAAAACGGTCAAATAAAGATCTCCCCCTACGAAAAGGCCAAGGGTATGGACGAAACCATCCAACAAATGACAAGCCGCAAGAGAAGATAAAAAAGCTTTTGTCATTGTATTTTTCCCGTGGAATGGGGGATTTCTTTGATGTTTCAACGGGGTTTGCAATTTCCCTGTTTCAGCGTGAAATCTTTCCAAGACCTGAGAAAAGGGAATAGCAAATAATCCCCCCTCTTGCTTTTTTCCCAAAGTATGCTATAATAGATAGACTTGCAAAAAGGAGAAGCCATGGAAGTTATTGCCGGACTGGAACCTTTTCTCCCTACTCCAGACCGTGATGCTGTGGGTATTATTGCCACCATGCAAAATCTTGGTGTTATTGGCTATTCAAAAGCCATTATCCAGACCTTTCTACAAGCCGAAAAAGCCGCGAAAAGCAATGCCAACATCCTCATTGAAGGTGAAAGTGGCACAGGAAAAGAGGTTTTCGCTCAATCTATTCACGCACTCAGTCGCAGAAACTATGGGCCTTTTGTTAAAATCAATTGTGCAGAGATTCCCGAAATGCTTCTTGAAAGTGAACTCTTCGGATACGAAAAAGGGGCATTCACCGGAGCCCAAAAACGCAAGATAGGAAAATTTGAGCTCGCCAATCAGGGAACCATCTTCCTCGACGAAATCAGCGAAATGTCTCTTGCCCTTCAGGCAAAAATGCTCCGCGTTATCGAAGACAAAACCATCTCTCGTGTCGGGGGACTCGAAAATATTCCTGTGGATGTCCGTATCATTGCCGCAACCAACCGTAAACTCTGGCAGTATGTCAAAGAAGGGAAATTTCGTGAAGACCTCTACTATCGAGTCAATGTTGTTTCCCTTTCTCTCCCCCCTCTTCGTCAACGAAAAGAGGATATCCCCCTCCTCATCAACCACTTCATTCACATCTACCAGCAACAAGAAGGCGTTACCATACGTCGCATCGACAGTTCCGTCGTCAAGACTCTCCTTCAGTACGAGTGGACAGGCAATGTTCGTCAACTTGAAAACGCCATTCATCATGCCATTATTATGACAACCGATGATGTTATCTCTTTAGAAGATATTCCTCATAATATCCTTGAGACAGAAACCCCTCCCCCACCTCCTCAAAAACCTCTCATCCAAAAAGATGATGTGGTTATTACCCACCTCGATCTCAACGAGATGGAACGACAACAAATTATCCGCGCCCTCGACAATGCCCACTGGCGCATATCAAAAGCAGCAGAACTCCTTGGAATTCATCGCAATACCCTTACCCAGAAAATGAAGCGGCTAGGCATAAAATAACCCTATGAAAACACTTTTTTCAAACAAACATGAACTCCCCGCCTCCGTCACCGTAGTAGCACTTGTCGCTGTTACCCTTCTCTTTCTCCTATCGATGAGCATCTCCATCTTGATAGAAACAGGATTTCTTCAGAGCCAACGCTTGGCACAAAAGATACAGGCACGATGGTTTCTCGAAGGGGAAATCGCTCGCTGGTTTGCATCAAACGAACAAGGAACTCTCCCGCCACAAGGAACAATCCTCCTCACCAATACCCCCTTCAGTGGCTCTCTCCTTTGGAAAAAAGAAAAGAACACTCTGAAACTCAATGCCGTTGCAGGGAAAGGCCTCGCACGAAGCGAGATCCACCTTGAAGCACAGGTCTTCTCTGCTGATGACATTACCCTCCTCTGGATATTTCCCATAGAAAAAAGCCTCCACTACCCATGGGAAGGAGAAGGCATATTTGCTTTTCCTCCCAACAGCACCCTCAAAACAAACACCTATACCTGGACACTCAAAGGAAAACTCATCATCGGCACACCCTCCTTCATTGAAGCCAATCTCCCACCCTCCCTCATCCAGAATGCCAATCTTCTCTGGGAAAAACGCCCCCATTTTGAAACCATCTTTGAACATGCCTTTCGCCAAGCAGAGGATGCGTGGAAAATAACAGGAGAAGGTTTTTGGCCTCTCAAAGAGATTGTCAACCCCATTCACCCATCCAAAACCCTCCTCGGATCAGGAAAAATATCATTCACACCACCGTTTAGCTGGTCTCCCAACCAACGCCTCTACATACGAAGAAAAAACAGCACCAACAGTTGGGAGAGTTGTCTCTACTATCGAGGACCGCAAGCATCCCAGATCTACGAAATCTCTTCTGATATGAGCGTTAGTGCCTCACTTTCAAAAAACCCCTACTTCAAAGAAAACCCTCCTCTTATTCAGTTTCCCCCCGAGGCGTGGGACATCCTTGGAGAAATCTCCCTCGAAGGCAAAGAGATATCCCTCATCTCGAGTGATGAAGATGTGCTTGCTCTCCGATTTGGTGAGAATGAGTACTACTTTGCCGAAAGTGATTTCGTCTATGAACAAAAACACAAAACCATCCATATGACAAGTGGAGAATTCTTTCGCCGTCACGTCATCAATGTCGGTATTGCTAATGGTTGGAGTCAAGAATACCGAATACCCCCTCTCCGTGGTCAGTTCATTGTTTACATCAACAAGCAAAGAGTATGGAACTATAGACGAAACAACAACGCCATCATCTTTGATACACCACCACCCGCAGGGAGTGAGATTCAGATCCTCAAAGATATTGAAAACCCCTTCCTCTACAAAAAAATCCCCGATGTCAATAACTTTCTCTACGCTGATAAGGTAGAAAGATGTGTTGTCCTCGATCTCGATAACACGTACAACCTCCCCAACAATGGCATTATCTACTCTCGTCTTCCCCTCCTCGTTCATGGTAGTGCGTCAAGTCCCCTCTGTATTGTCAGTGAATCTTCTCTCTACCTCGAAGACATCAATCCCAATGGAGGAAGTGAAATAGCCCTTGTGGCCCGCGAGGGAATATGGCTCCTTCAAGAAAACTCTCTCCCTCACACCCTCAAAAATGTGCTCATCATCTCACCCCTCGATGGCCTCTACTCAGTAGGAGACACCTTTGTTCCCGCACATATTAAAGGAAAGGCGATCTTTACCGCTTTCACCAATTCTCCCTCTCTTTCTGGCTTCATGGAACACTTTTTTGTTGATAATCGCCTTCAAATAGAAAGAATCCCCCTTGTCTCAAACCTTAATCTTCCGCTCTCCATTACCCTCCTCTGGAGACGCTAACTCCTCTTACAAAGAAGAAACCTCTAGATCACGAATGAGCCCATGATAGATATCGATGACCCAACCGTGAATATGAATCTCCTGCCCTCTCTCTCGAGCTCTTCTCACAATCGGATTTTGGGCAAGCCTTTTTACACCCTCAATTACATTGAGTTCTGCCAATCTATCGTAGCGTTCCCTCTCCGAAGAAAGCTGTTCTAATTCATGACGATACTGACGATACACCTTGAAAAGAGGCCGAAGCCAACGCTTCACATGACCCTCCGCCTGATCAAAATAAACAGCCTTTACCCCTCCACAATCATAATGCCCACAAATCACCAGATGAGGAATTTTCAGATTTTCAACTGCATACTGAAGCACAGCAAGAAAATTCTCGTCCCTCTCACTCACAATATTGGCCACATTTCGATGAATAAAGATTTCACCCGGTGATGTCTTGGTAAAGGTATTGAGCGGCATCCGACTGTCAGAACAACCAATAAAAAGGTAGTGAGGAGCTTGCCCCCGTGAAAGCTTCTCAAAATATTCAGGATCAAGCGAGAGTCTCTCCCTCACCCATTCACGATTGTTCTCAAAAATCTGCTCATACGATGTCATCTTCACCTCCGCTTTTTTGTCTTTTTCTCTTTTTCAACAGGAATCAAAAATATTATAGCACAATCACGAAAAAAAAACAAGAAATTTCGAATAAAAAAAACTGAACCACCATGAATAAAGCTTTTCTTTCTCAAAAAAGATAGGGAAAATAAAAAA